>ERZ808024.86-NODE-86-length-96083-cov-11.399340_pt1 | contig 96083 bp, 116 predicted proteins | sample MGYA00380181_ERZ808024 | MGnify/ENA primary metagenome ERZ808024 (study PRJEB31490, sample SAMN06133413) | mouse gut metagenome | isolation source: Z2_1 | host: mice | place: China: Chengdu | collected 2015-05 ...
GGCGGTTCTTCGGTACTTGGCGGCTCTTCCGTACTTGGTGGTTCCTCCGTACTCGGTGGTTCTTCCGTGCTTGGTGGTTCTTCCGTACTCGGCGGCTCTTCCGTACTTGGCGGTTCCTCCGTACTTGGTGGTTCTTCACCTTTTATTTCATAAACCAGTTTCATAAGAGATGTAGCACTTGTGGTATCAAAAGAAGAATCGGGATTATTACTGTCTAAAACCCATTCTTTAGGAACAATACTTCTTGCTTCATACAAAGCCCTTACATCATCAAGGCTGTCTATTTGAAATTGTGATGTCTTCGTATTGGCTATATCTGAACCATTAGGAGCCGTATTATCGTATATTACTGTTCTATCAATAGTCAAAGCACCGCTATTGTATATGCCTCCGCCATATAATTTTGACGTATTATTACAAATTACACTGGATGATATTGTTACTTTTCCCTGTGGTCCTATATTAATTGCCCCACCATTCCCGTAGCTATAGCCATTGTTAAAAATGCTACTGTTTACCTGTATAGTTCCCGTTTGAACCGTAATATGGCTCCCATACATGGAATAATTTGTTTCAAATGTACAGTTGCTAAGTTCTGCCGAACCACCCATATCAACCAGCATCCCCCCAAAGTTGCCATCGCATCTCTGAAAAATAACATTATCAGCCGTCAGGTGTCCTTCCCTTACAGTCAGTATAGCACCTTGCCCCGGACTAGCCTTCCCATCCAATGTAACATTCTTCATTATAAAACTTCCATCACCAAATACCAGTGCCCCAAATTCATCTGTTCTGACAAAATAGATATGTTTATCATCACTACCAACCGTTATATTTTCCCCCGTAATATAAATATTTGTAGTTAAGCCAATAACATCCCCATCCTGTGCGTTTTGCACCGCCTCCATAAACTGCTCATAATCAGAAACGGTGACTGTGGGATTAGATAAATCTGGTGTTGCATTCGCCGCAATCTGTAATCCCTGCACAGTAAAAAGAGCTACCACCAAAACAAACGTCAGCAGTACCTTACCATATTTTTTTCTTTTCTTCATGCGTTACCCTTTCCTTCCTTTTAATCTGCATCCGAGGGAGAAAATGGCAAAAAATAAGGAATTACAGCCAATTATTGCCGGAACTCCTTTTTTGGCATTTGGCATTTTTTTCTCTAAGGGTATTTACCAGCGTCCTCACAAGGTTCTTATCGTCCTCATCCAGACCTGTCACGTCTATGGACTCCTTTTTCTTTATCCCCATAAGATAGTCTGCACTTACATGAAAAACCGCCGCAAGTTTTTTGATTGTTTCTGGGGATGGCAGCCTGTCCCCGTTTTCATAAAATGAGATGATGCTGTTCTGTACCCTGATCTGTGCCGCAAGCTGTTTCTGTGTCAGATTCCTTTCCTTTCTTAATTGTCGCAACCGTGTGCCAAATTCTACCATTTTAATACCTCACTTCCCATAAATACTATTTCCTATAGTTTAAGATTTGGTGGAAAATGGCATATTATGTTTTACAGATTTGTAAAATGATGTCGAAACCATAAGAAATCTATCCTATGTATCTGCCCGGAGTATCTTTTGCTGAAAGCTCTGCCGCATATAATAAGCCAGTCATGCAATGTGGCTTAATCGCATAAGCCACACATCTGCTATATTTTGTTGCATATATGCAATAAATCTGAAAAAAATATCCGTTTTGCAACATTCTGCTTGCACCTGACAGCGTATGTGCAACAGGCACTCTGTCAAAATGCCTATTGCACTTTCTATCGCTGCACTTCACAACATGGCTGCCATAACTTTTTAACGTATAAAATCAAGCACGCCGCTTAGTTCCTCCGGCAGTTTTTCACAGACCTCCGGCAACGCTGTTTCTGCAGGTTCGCTGTCTTTCCGCTGCACCGGGACAACGCCCGTTCCAATTCCTGCGAGCAGTGCGCCCACCAGCTTCATCCCCTGCGACTGCATTTCCTCCCTGACAGCAGAAAGCATCTGGCTATGAAATTCCTGTCTGTCCGCAATCTTGATGTTCAGGGTAAAATATTCCTCAAGCACCCTCTTGACGTAAGCAGTCAGGGAAGCGGAACTGCCCGCTTCCCCTGTCAGTTTCATATAAAGCTCCCTGTCGTTTTTATCATCCATATTAAAACGGATAAATATGGATTTCTGCTGTTCTGCCATCATGCCACCTGCTTTCTTTCTATCTGACTGGCAAGAAATTCATATCCTTTTGCATTTGCGCACAGGTCACAATCATACGCCGTATAGCCCCTGTATTTCCCGGCATAATCACGCGCCATCAGCGCACCGCCGCCCACATAGATGATATTGATATAGTCAAGGCTGTATCCACGTTCCGCAAGTTCCAATTCCAGTGAATGTATCTTCTCACGCAGCATCCCACGGATCAGCTCCGCATAAGCCGCCGGAAGATTGCTGTCCTCCTTCAGCGCAATCTTCATCACCTCATGCTCCGGTATGTCTTTCCCTGTCTGGACTTTCATTTCACGCTGGATCTCCTTTATCCACTTCACCATTGCCTTTTCGATTGTAATGGACTTACTCTCAACAGGACGCCCGTTCTGCACATATACAACATCCGTTGTTTTGCTCCCTATATCCACAATCAGGTAGTCGCCCTTCATGTTACCGAGCCTTGAAGCGATTGCTGAATAGCACTGCGGGCAGACAATCACTTTTGTTATATCTACGGAGTAGTCTTCATCCTCGTATGAAAAATCCAGTCTGTTCTTCCGGTTATAATAGTCAATCAGTTTCAGCTTATCCCTGCCATAGTTTGAAAACGGCAGACCTACCGCAAGCACAATCTCCGCTTTATGGATTCCTGCTTTCCTAAGCTCCATAGCAACAGCCGCCATTGTCCGCAGCATTGCCGTATCATCAGATATTTTATCCTCTGTAAGAGCCGCCCTGCCTTCCCCGACCTTAAAAAATTCCCCGTCATAAACAGGGAATTTTCTTTTAGAGTCGGTTCCACGCTTCCAATCCTGTGTACCCCGTTGTCAAATACAAAATTAGACGTTTTCCCAAGCTGGTATCCGTCATCAAACCCTATGATATAACTCCCATTTTCCAACTTAATCATTATAAAACCTCTCTTTCCTACAGAATATTGGATAACTCAATACCCAGTTCTTTCATTTCTTCCTCGTCAGTGCCAAGCTCCCCATACAGAAATTCCAGAAATTCGCTGCTGCTATTGTAGCGGTCAGAATGTGCTTCCACATAGATTCCAATTGCATTTGTCAATAGGACTTTAAGCCTTTCCTCCACTGTAATCTCTGGTATTTTTCCGCCATTTTTATTATACAGACTCATACTTTTGCTTCCCCTCCCTTTTCTTTTCGGGCTGGCTGTTTAAACACCTTTTCTTTCCTTGTCGCATTGTCCCTTACAATTACCTGCGGATGCTTTTCTATCAGTTCGTCCTTCCGCTTTAGCGCAGCTTCCATATTGCTGCAGGAATACCCCCATTTCAGCCTGTTCCCCGATTCATCAAACGGATAAACGTCCGCACCTTCCCAAGTAAAATCATCAAGATTTGCATTGACATAGGCTCTTTCTTCAAGGATGAAATCTGCCAGCAAAGCAGCCATAATGTGCATAGCTTCCTCGTTTTCGTGAAGCGTTTTAAATGTGCCGATACTGCTTGTACGCTTTTTATCATCCTCAAAATATTCTATCCACAGATCCAGATAAATCCCCTCGCTGCCTCCATAGGCAAGATTGCTTTTCAGGTCAAATTCATAGGTTTTAATGGGAATCGGGCGGTAAGCTCCCAATCCGTAATCTAAAATATCCGGTAACTTGCCTTTTTCTTTCAGGATACCCTTAATCTTGTCGAACAGTTCTTCCGTTGTCATTGGTTTTTTCAACATTGACATTCTCCTTTCAGGTGAAATTTTCCACGCAAAAAGGGAAGTATCTCCATCTTTTACGGAAATACTTCCCTCTGCCTAAAAATTTTTTATTGTTACATCAAATTCATTACCTTACACAAGCTGCTTTCCATATTGCTTTAAATATGCCATTGCCTGTTCTAAGGATAACCCAATCTTTTCCTGCATCCGTTTCATAATTATTGCATCATCAAGTCCGTCCTCCTGCCCAAGCTCAACAATCATCCTTGCAGCTCCCTGAATTTCTCCCTGAGCTGCTCCCACACGCATCAATCTTTCAGATTCCGTTTCAATAATGGTTCCACCCATAATATTCACCAGCCTTTCTTCATTCTTATTGCCATTCGTGATATGTGTAATGATAGTGTTTACAAATCCTTTCAGGTCTATCAGTTCATCGTCTGATAATTCCCCCGCCTGATGCAGACGCACCAGTTCATCCCTAAAATACGCCAGTTCCTCAATGACCTTTTCAATATCGCCCTCTGATGCAATTTCTTTTTCGTATCTTGCAATATAAAACGGGATGTAAGGAAACAGCCTTTTTTCAACAATCTTTTCCTTTGTAAAATCCGCTAAAATAACATTGTCCGATTGATAATCCACCGTCTGTCCGTCTGGAAAGGTAAAGGTAATCGTTGTTGTTTTCGGCGTCCTGTCCGTCCTCTTGACATAAATAATTGAAAATCTCGGCATTGGGATTGTTGCATGACCAATATCCCATGTTGCAAACTGTCTGGCTACGATAAAAGCATACTCCGCTATCCTGATCGCCATAGAACCATCATCATAGCTCTGGCATTCCAGAAGATAAATCTCGCTTCCTATCCTAATTAGAAAATCCGAAACCTGTTCCTCTATTTCCTTGCTGCCGTCCGCTGTTTCATTTTCCGTCAGATAACCCTCCGAGGGTAAAATCTCCACTTTTACATCTCTGGGATAATTCCTGCCGAACACATCATTGATGACGGAGACGAACAACCTTTTGTGTTTCATCTTCATTGTCTTAAATACATTGTCATAATCCGGTGTCTTTTTCTGCATACGCATCTTCCTTTCCTTATTCATATTATATCCATATGGCAGCCGAAACGCAATCAGATTTCCAGCAGTCCTTCCACAGAAAAGAAAGAATACTCCGCTTTTGTCCACACAGTATTTTCCATCTCCGTCTATGCGGCAGTTTTCTGATATATCCCACCTGTAAATTTTAACTGTTTTTCCCACAAAACCCTGCTATTTCTACCTCTTTTGGGCTTAAAATGGAACGCAGGTGGAACTTTTGCAGATAGAAAAACCTCGGAAACCCAGTAAGATCAAGGCTTCCGAGATTTCTATCCGTTATTCGAACTCCTCGGCAGATAACTTGAACTGGTTGTTTTTCTCTGATTTTTGATGGATTTATTATCCATAATCTTTTAAAATCACTATTGTATTTGTGCCAGTCAAAATTTTTAGAGCCAAAATAGAGCCAACTATTCATCCCTTTTCGCCATCAAAAAGTTTTGATTTCTAATTCCAGAACAATGGCAGAATGATCTGTGAGACCATTTTTTCTCGTATCATGAATATATTTACATCCCGATATGCTATCTCTTAAATCTGCAGAAGCAAAAGCATAATCATATCTATAACCATCATTCGTTCTACCCACCCAACTATATTCTTGTTTTTCATGGTTACAATACTTATATGCATCAATGTACCCTTCGTATATAATTTTATCATAAAAACTGTATTCCCAATCAAAAAAAGTGGAGTAATGCGGTATATGATTTCTATCTAGAATATTAAAATCACCCATAATTACCCTAGACAAATCTCCAGACTCTGTTATAAATTTTTCAATACTATCAATAAAACTTTTTTTCCTTAAAATTTTTTCATCACTCCTATCCCTTGATGGAACATACAAGCCAACCACACTTATTTGCAAATTATCTATATCAATAATAGTTTCTAATTGCCTAGAATAAAAAATGCTATCTTCTTTAAAAAAATTCATACTTTTTACAATTTTATGCTTGCTAACTATCATTACTCCCAAATCTCCTGTTTTAGATTTAGGAAAACTCAAACTAAATTCTAACGAAGAATTCATAGAAAACAAATCATATCCATATTGTAAAAAAAAGTCTTCTATATATGAACATCCTTGGCTATTCTTCGTTTCAGTTAAAATAAACACATCTTCCGATCGCTTATCTAACCATTCGCATTGCTTTTTTGCTCGATCCAATGATGGATTTCCAATATTCAAAGACAAAAAACTAATCTTTCTATCCATTTTCCTTCTCTCTTTCTAAGTTATTAATAAATTCTTTGACATCATTTAAACTATTACTCAACTCCAATTCTGTATCATTATAAAAAGTCACAACATTAAATCCTTTAACCTTTAAAAACTTTGCCGCTTTTATGTACCTTTCTATTTCATCTCTTCTTGTCATTTTTTTCTCAAAACGAGTTAACTCATTTCGCTCAAGCAATCTACACTTCAATATTTCTTCCGTGGCTAATAGAATTATACTTAAATCTGGAATTATAAAATTGCAATTCAAACGCCAAATATCATCTATCTTTACTCCATCATATTCTTGCAGTACCAAGCTGGATTCTATATATCTATCACTAATTACGATTTTCCCTTTTTCTAATTCAGGCTCTATAAAATTTTTAAGATGGTAACACCTATCTGCTGCTATCAAATATGCATATGCTTCTCCTCCCAACATTTCCTCGTTTTTCCTTACATAATTTCCAAAATTTGAATTCGAAGGTTCCCTTGTTAAAAATACCATATACTCTGATGAAAGCATTTCTTCCAATCTTTTTATAAATGTAGATTTTCCTACCCCATTAGGTCCTTCAACCGTAATAAAAATTCCCATCACTAACTCCTTTGCTCATCTTCCAACGGGCACAAATCATGGTCTTTTTCTGCCAGTCTACTACCACATGATATCTTCGCCGCATAACATCCTTTTTTACACTTCTGATTTTCACACTTCGAGCATACCTCATCATAATTTACTGGAAATTTATAACTATTCAAACTTTTTTCCCAATCAAAATCTTTTGTAAAAATATTGCCTAACATAAAATCCTTGACATTATATAAACTGCTAAAATCTTTTGCAGCAAAAACCATATACGGACAAAAGGCAATATCTCCATTAGTAAAAATATACATTATCTTACCTGCTACGCACTCACTTAATGGCTTGTTCTCACTATTGGGGAATCTAATATATACCATTTCCATATCATTATCATTAAATTTCTTAGTTGCCTGTCTCAACTCATTCATTTGTTGATTATCAAATGCCAAATTAATAGTCTTTTCTCCGCGACCAAACTGCGATAATGGATTCATTAATACATATTTAGCATGACATTTTTTCGCAAACTCACATAGTTCTACATATTCTTGCACCGATGAATAAATATTCGGAGTAACCAATACCCCGTTAAGCAGTCCTTTCTTACCTAATAGCTCAATATTGCTAATAATTCTATTATATAATTCTGGATTTTGGTTTCCCCTAAATTTCCCATGTGACGAAGGCGAAAAGCCATCCAAACTCACATTAAAATGCAAATTATCATAACTTTCAAAACGTTCTAAAAATTGTTCGGTAATTAATGTTGCATTAGTACATATACTAACAGCAATATTACTTGCAAGCAGCAACTCTACTACATCTGATAATTTAGGATGTACAAATGGCTCACCCCCAGTCAAAGTCACTTTTGCAATACTATTGTTTAAAAGTTGAGGAAGAATAACATCTTTTATTTTTTGAATATCCATTTCCTGTCCAATATTATTTGCTGATACAAAGCAATGTTCGCAACACAAATTACATTTCTCTGTTATCTGTATTAGACATTTTCTTTTCGGATATTCAGCAATCGTTCTAAAATAACACGCAGCGCAGTATTCTTCATTATATATCTTTGTTCCGTTCATTTTTCCCTCCTACTTGATTTGAATATATTAAATTTCCCTCACTTATTAACTCTCTTATTTCTTCTTCATATATATAATATAATCCTTCTTTTACATCTTTTTTCTGATTACAAATAATACAAGGCAATTTTAAAGATAATTTATTACTTATTTTGTTAGATACAGCTACAATTCTATCATCAAATTTATACAGTGAGTGAACCGGATTTCCATCAAAGTAATATACTTTTACCACACTTTTCACATTTACTTCTTTTCCCAAATCCTCCCAATATTTAGTTACTCTTTGTATAGAATTAACCATACTACCTTTTTCTTTTCCATAATGTGCCTCAATACTGTCGCAGAATTTAGAATTTGTCGATAACAATATAACTGAAATATCCAAATTCCTTTGTAAACATTGTTGTTTAATTATTTCAATATAATTTCTTGTCCACGTTGCCCCATATGCATGAACTATTGTCATCGTTGACATCGTTTCCTTTATTAATTCTCTGTATGGAACATCATCACTTCTTAGCATTACATCATTGATACCAACTTTATCAATACTATTCTTCAACTTAACTTTTTCAACTATCAGATTAATAAGTTTCAATTTTAAAATGTATTCATAAATAACATTATATACCCCCGAAACAATTAATACTGCTCCTACGCTATTAAAAAAATTAAGCAACGCAACACTTTTAATTTTATTTGCAACAACAAACAATGCCCCACCCATTATCACAAATAAAATACTACTCAACCACAAACGTATTATATAATCGTTTTCCAACCATTTTTTCATTCACTTCATAACCTTCTCATAAATAATACATCTACTATTTGCCCCTATGCTTCTCTTTCCTTTTCTGCTGTTTCAATTCAAACTGCCGCTGTTTCTCTGCTTCCCGCTGCTCCCGGCTCATAGTCTTGCGTTCAGTTTTCAACTGCTCCTGCTGTAATTTCAAAGCCTGTTGAGATTTTGTTCCTATCCCAGTATTCTGTACCTGTTTCCGTACTTCACGCTGTACCCGTTTAGGATTGCGACCAGCTTCTTTTACATCAGTTGCCACAGCCGGACTAAATCGCAACCGATAGTAATTCTTCAGAACAAAATCATATATTTCATAGTCTTTTGGTTCTGCGCCAAACGTAACCTTACACACAGATAACCTTCCATCTGATACATGTTCAAACACTCCCACCCAAAATGGTTCCTCAAAAAATACTGTTAGCTTTCCTGAAACTTTGTCCATGACAATTCCTCCTTAAAATAATTGTAATGAACAAAGAATGGACAACCCTAAGGAGGGAGGGCTACTTACACCATAATGGTGCGACTGGACTACCTACCAGTTCTGCAAGATTTCCTTGCGTTGTGTTTTTATCTTTGCTTCTTTATATTATCACAGAAACGCCCATTTTTCCACAAAAATATGGCAATCCGCCTATAACTTGCCTATAACTGCAAACTGCCATGTTATCATTTCCCTTATCTGCTTTAAGTTACATGGTGCTAGCACCATGTGATAACTATCATCAAAGGAAACACTATCTTTGTCACAGCCTATTTCCTATAACCATACTCCCCAATCTCCATAATCAAATCTTCCACTGCCATGATGAAGATTTCCATCTGCCTTAAGATTTCTAAACGCTTTCCGCATGCGAATCAAGATTTCCGGCTTTATGTCCAGTGAATGATGTCCTGGAAATACTTTCTTCACAGGCAACGCCGCAACTTTTTCCAAAGAATCAAGATATGCTTCCGGGTCAGTAGACGGATAATACGCAAACAGAATATCTTTATATACCAAATCACCTGTAAATAAATATCCCCTGCTTTTTTCCCAAAAACATATGTGCCCCGGAGCATGTCCGGGAGTATGCAGCACTTCAATCTCCCTGCCGCCAATATCAATGATGTCATGGTCTGTCAGCACTTTTGTTGGCATACCCTGAAAAAGTTCATAATCATCCACGCAAAAGCCTTCGGGCAAATCACAGCGGTCTACGACCATCTCTCTTATCATTTCGATTGATAAAGGAAATTTACCGTTCAGCCACTCCGCTTCATCAGCATGAGCATAAAAATCTGAAAAATACTTATGTCCGCCAATATGATCCCAGTGGATATGTGTGGCTACTGCCGTAATTGGCTTATCGGTAAGCTTTAGCACTTCCTCATAGATATTAGAAATGCCAAACCCCGTATCAATAAGCAGACTTCGGATATTTCCATTCAGCAAATAACAATGTGTTTCCTCCCAATGGCGGTATTCACTGATAATGTATGTATTTGCGTCAATTTCATCTATTGTAAACCAGTTATCCATTACTCCACACTCCTTAAAATCTCAATAAACTCATAGTTTCTCTATCTCTGCCAAAGAATTTTTAATATCCTTATAGACCAATGACTGCATACTGTCTGCATAAATAGATACATCCGCTTTTTGCAGCGTAGAAACAATATCACACTTTAATTCCGGCTTATTCTTTGCAATCATAGGTAATAATTTTATACACTGCCTTGCCGTTATCGGCTTTACATCTTCTATATGCTTCAAATATTCATCTATGATTTCATCAATCTTATTATCTTTATCCCATTTAGCGTTATAGGCAATCAGCGTAAGTCCTCTTGTTCGAATATAGGAATTATCACTGTCAATCATATCGGCTAACTTATCCATATAACAATATACCCTGTCCGATTCCTCACATTCTTTTTGCAGTGCCTGTAATGCTTTGTATGCCGTATTATTATTTTTATCAAATAATAGCAAAAAATTATCCTCAACATTTATTTCCATACTGTTTTATCTCCCATATCTTAAATCATGCTTTCGATTATAGCACTTTCTCTCTGTATCTGTCACTATAAAATACAGGGCACAGCAACCGCCACGCCCCACATTTTTTATCGCTCCAACGACTTCTCAATCTTCTGTTTCTGCCCTTTCAAGTCATTCTGCTTTTCATACAGATTATTGCGCTCTTTGCAGAGTTCTTTCATGCGTTCCAACTGCGCCCGCACTCCCTCCCGGCAATCCGGCTCTATCTTTTTATATTCCCCGGTCAGATTGCGGATTGTATTGTTGTTCTCCTTTATCTGCTCTGATAAGCATACCCAGTCTATCAGATTTTGCACTTCCTTATCCGTTTCGTATAGGTCTGTCTCTGCCACGATTTTAGCACACAGCCGCACCATGACTTTCTTCTCCATATCCGTCATATCCAATCAATCCTCTCTTTCCTATCGGCTCATTTCAAAGGCACGTTTCGGGCGTTTCTTTGCTCGTTCTGCCTGCTCTAATGCCTTTGACCGCTCTACTATCAACTGTACCTGTTCCCTTCCTAAATGACGCTCCAAACGCTCCAAATCAGACGCTTTTTCCTGCAATCGGTCTATGGTATCGTTCTGCTCCATGACCTTATCCGTCAAGCGGCTAATCTGTATTTGTTGTCCGTTCACTTTGGCGGTCAGCTTCTTGCTTTGCTCTGTAAGCTGTACACATTTAATAGTCAAATTTTTTACCACTTCTTTCAATTTCTCCACAAGCGGTAAAGCCTTTTTATCACGATAAGCCTTTGCGCTCATCAATGCCCCCGGCTCCGGCAACTGCCATTTCACATCTTCATCATAGGCATGTATGTTGCGCTCCATGACTTCCTTTGACTGCACCATTTTATTAATCTCCTGCTGTAACTTTTTCTGCTGTTTTTCCAACTTTTCATTTTCAGACAGCAGCTTTTCTTTATCCTCTGTCAGTTCTTCCGTCTGCTCTTTCAAAAAAAGATTTGTAGCGGAAAGTTCTGATATTTCCTGCCGGATCGCTTCGCCCTCTTTCCGTATCTGTTCCGTTTCCTGTCCTGCCGTTATCTGCCGATGAAGAATATCGGATAATTCCTCTTTACTGCCGGAGATTGTCTGTTCCAGTTCCGCAACTTCTTTCTGCCGCTCCTGCTTCTCAAAATCCAAAACAGATAAATGCTTTTCATGTGTACCCTTTTTCTCCCACTCAACACCATACTGTAACATAATCTCCGCAAGTCGTTCTTTCTCTGCCGCTACCCACTGGTTGCGTTCCGTTTCGCTCCTTGTGCCGCCCTTAAATCCAAGTTCCGCAAGTGCCTTTTTTAACGATACTCTTGTTTCAAGCCCTCTCTTGCTTCCAATCGTATAAGGTATAAAATCTATATGCAGATGTGGCGTGGCTTCGTCCATAAAGTATAGCCCCGTCCCCGCAACTCTCTAAAATGGCGGTTTGAACAGTATGTAAAACTGTGTTTTGTGTTTCTTCTTTAAATTATCCATCGAAAAAAACATGACCACCGCCATGCCTTTTTCCCTCACAAATATGTCGTCTCACTTTCCTGCCTGAGGCCTATTCTCCCAGGCTATGTACCATCTCTCCTTCCTACCCCTACATGAATTTTTTCAGCACACCCACATTCTTCTTCGCCAGCGCCTTTTTCGCCACCTCCAGTTCCTGCCTCAGCTGCTCATTTTCCTTCCGCAGTCTTTCTACTTCCTGTTGGGACATCGCCAGCTCATGGTTCATCGCCATGTCCAGCACCTCACGCCTGGGGTCTGCCAGGCCCGCCTGCTGTTCCAGGGCACGGTCGATCTCCTTCCTCACCTGCGGGTTCTTATAAAAGAATCCTCTGGACAGGCCGGTTCTCTCCATCAGCTTCTGGATGCTGACCTTCTCCCCGTCATCCACCATCCGGACAATCTCCCGTCTGGCCTTTTCGATCTTTGCTTCGCTGGCCTGCTTATTGACCGCCAGCATCCTGTCGTATTTGTTCATATTCTTCCTCCCATCCGTCCAGACATTCCAGGATCTTCAAGGACATCTGATGCCTTGCCTGCCGTGTCTCATCCGCCAGGGTCTGGTTGCTCATTTTTCGATAATATTTTACATTGACCAGGCTGCTGTGGCCCAGGAGCCTGGCAATGGTCCAGTCATCCAGGTGCATCTCTGTCAGCCTGACTCCGTACATGTGGCGGTACATATGGGTTCCGAACCCGAAGATCCGTCCATTGTCATCCCGGATGTCCTCCCGGTAAATGAGGCGGATGACCCTTCCCTGTAGTGCGCTGTACTGCATGGGGCGCTCCGGATTCTTATCGCTTACAAAAATGTATTCCGTTTCGCCATATTTCTCTTTTGTATACCGGATCGCCTTCTGGATCAGCATCGCCAGTTCCCTGCTTATGGGCTTTATATAGGTGCTGGTCTTCATCTGCCGGATCCGGATCAGATCCTCCCCATCCTTCTGAAAAAGGCAGTCTGTCTGAAGAGTGAGGGTATCGGATATCCTTGTCCCCAGCATCTGGTGGATGACCATCACCCTGGCTATCTGTTCCTCCATCCTTGTGATGGCGGCGTTCAGCCGTTTCAGTTCCGCATCCGAATAGGTCTTGAATTCGGCCCTGGGCATGGACGGGATGTCCCGGCTCAGGAACAGCCCATTCAGGTTCCCGTATTCCAGAATCCTGCTGATGCTTTCCATAAGGGCGCGCAGCCTGGTCAGTTCACTGCGGAGCTTCTTTGGAGCCCCCTCCTCTGTTTTTAAATAGGTCAGGTATTCCTCCAGGAGCTCCCGGTCGAGCTGGCGGAAGGACTGGATATCCGGATGCCTCTCCCGCAGGAATCCCGACAGCCGCCGCACGGCAGTCAGTTCCCTGGAGATACAGGCAATGGCCTCGTTCTGCAGGTTCAGATAAATTCCCTTTTTAGTCTCTTCCCGAAGTCCAGCCTGGGAAATTTTTGTAAAATTGATGGTCTTATAATTCTTTACCAGATTCCCATGGAACGGGACGCCCAGCTTCTCCAACTCCCAGATGTCCTTTTCCTTCTCCTCCCTGTCATCTTCCGGCTCCAGAAAATCCAGAAGCTGTTCCACATATCTCATAACCCCAGGCCTCATCCGGTAAGTATTCCCGTAGTTTCCCTGCCTTTCATAATTTAACGGCATCCCCTCCTCCAGCATCCATGCCTTCAGTTTTCGGAACCATGTTTCCCGGTTCCAGTCCAGGAAATGCTCCAGTTCCGTTCCTTTTTTCGCCAGGAAGCAACAGAGGCGGTTATAATCGCCCCGCTCGTTCAGAAGGGTAATCATGGATATTGTATCTATCCGTTTCTGGATAAAGCCTGCCATCTCCTCCTGCAGGGCTGCGGTGGGAAGCAGTTCCAGATCAAATGCAGCACTTTTTCCCATATATTTTTTCTGATGTTCCGTCAAGTCTTTGTACCCCTCCATATCTCTGAAATAAAATTTTGTCACCATCAGTCCCCGCCCCCTTTCAGGCAGGCCATCAGGCTGTTTCCCGGCTTGGCGAAGAATTCTCCGCTGGTTCTGTCGATCCGGTCCGGCATGTAGTCGATGTACTGGCGGGTCATCTCCTCATAGGCATGTCCAAGATAGTCCCTGACTCCCTGGATGGATACCCCACTGTCATAAAAGCGGGTAGCCACTCCGTGGCGGTAATCATGGGACCGGAAGAGGTATTCCCCGTCCTTTATCCCCAATTCAGCGCAGTATTTTATCATCTGCTTCCGGAAGGTCATGCTTTGGTAAGCGCCTCCCCTTTTGTTTTGGAACACATAGCTGTCTGCCTCTATGCCGTTCCTTTTCAAATACACCTGCATGAGCCGATATACCGCTTCAGGGATTGGGATCCGCTTGTATGTCCTCAGCTTTACCTGGTAGACCTGGATCCATGCGTCCCGTCCCTGTATGTAGTAGGCATCCCCCTTCAGGCTGCACACCTCGCTGATCCGCAGCCCGATCCCCCACAGGTGCAGGTACATGAGCCGAAGATGCTCCGGGAACCGGTACAGCTTTTTCAGGATCTCATCGGAGACCTGCTCTTCCACGCTCCGGTCATGATGCAGGGGAAGCGTCTTCTTCAGGTAATATTCCCCGTGAAAGGGGATCTGCCCCACATACTCCCTGGCCTTGAGGAAGCTGTAAAAATGCTGAAGGGCCATCACCTTCCGGTTGAAGGTCTCCGCCGCCAATCGCTTTTCCTGAAGCCTTTGGAAGTATCTCCGAAAATCCGTTTCTGTCATGTCACATACATCCTGCGGGATCTCCTTTAAGAAATTTCGGATATCTATCATCTCTGCCTGAAGATAGCGCAGCGACAGGTCTGTCAGCCCCAGGCCGTACTTCATATATTTTTTCAGAAGCTGCCGGTTCCTGTTGTGGGTGACATCCACAAAGGACAGGCTGATCACCGGACTGCTTGGGTCGATCCGTTCCGGCTGCAGGGACAATCTCTCCAGATACCAGACATCCGCATCCCAGTGGATGTCCTTCGCCTGCAGGAACAGGACCTTTCTGCACCGGTCCAGGATTCCAGCCTCTTGGGGCACCCCTGCTTCCATCGCCTGTTCCCGGTATTTTCGGATCTGGTCAAAGGCCATCTGCTCAATATTCTCAACCTGTTCTTCTACGCAGAACCTGTAGAATCTCCACAGTCCTTTCAGATGCTCCCGCAGAAGTTTTCCGTTTTCATCCTCCCGCAGGAAATAATTCAGGACATCAAATATCTGACGTTTCATCTTTCCCGGCGCTTCTTTTGAAAAATCCCATACCCATTCCGGCCGTTCCGGGCAGGTATCCAGCCGTTCCACCAGCTCCTGGGCCGGATGGTATGGCAGGAACAGAAGCCTGTCCTCATATGGGTATCTTGGGGGGATCCGGCTGACCTGTGGCCGCCCCCGTTTCCTCATGTCATACTGTTTGATATGGTCAAAGTATTTCAGATAACAGGAATGGTATTTTGGCTTTGCCAGTGCATGGAGTTCTCCGGCAAAAACCAGACGCCATTCATAGTCCAGTTCCCCGATGCTCCAGATCCCATGCTTTTCCATGAATCTCTGGAGCTTGCGCCGGTAAACGCTGCCGGGTCCTGTGTACTCTTCGATCTCCTTCCTCAGCTGCTCCTTTTTCTCTTCTGTTTTTCCGCTTTTCTCCTCTGTATCCTTATGCAGCCCTGTCTGCTTTAACTGATATGCGGGCATCCTGTCACCTCCGTCTACAACAGCTCACGGATTCCATAGTCATCAGAGTGCTTCTCATAAAACGCCTTACTCGCCTCCATGATCCGGTCGTCCAGGAGGCCCAGGTATTTGACTGTGGTATCCAGATGCTTGTGCCCCAGCGCCTGGCTGATCATCTCCAGGGGCCACCCATCCTTCCAGCGGATGACCGAGAAGTACCGCCGCAGCATATGGGGCGTTATCTGTATCTGGGTCTTTTTCTCCATCCGTCCAAGCATGTCATAGACACTTCCGGCCTTCAGCGGCTGTCCGGCTGTCTCCCCGGCGATATTGATGAACAGGAAGTCCTGGCGCTGCAGGAGCTTCCGGTATTCTGCCAGATAGTGGAGCAGGAAGTCGAAGGTGTCATCGCTGATGCGGCTCCTCCGATACTCGGCATTCTTCGCTCTGGCATCATTTTCATTGTCATCCCGGAACCACACCCGGATGGTATGGTTCTGGTAATCAATGTCCCTGGTATAGCTGACCCCCAGGATCTCCCCGATCCGGAACCCGGTTTCCGCGATCAGGAGGAGCAGGAGCCTGTCCCGGTTGTTTGTGCAGGCTTTCAGGATCGTCACGATCTCATCCTGCTCTGCGGCGCGGACATTCCTCTCTTCCGCTTTCAGATAGCCGTTAAAGGACTTTGCCCTCATGACCCGCTTTACTCCGACCGCGTTGGCCACTGTGATCTGCCCGTAAGACAGGACCCGCAGGCTCCCAAACTGGGGTTCTTCCGCCTCCATAAAAAGATAGAACCTGAACACGTCTTTCAGATACGCATTACAGGTTCCATTCCTGGGGTTCTTTCTGTCATTTTCAGTTTTATGCCGGCCTGTCTTGATCCAGTAGAGGAACCGCACAAAGTGTTCATGCTGCTCGTCATAGGCCAGCTGGCAGACCTGGGAAAATTCCATCTGCTTTTCCGAGAGGTATTCCAGGTAATAACACAGGGCGAAGGCCGCCCGTTTTACCGTGTTTGGTGAACGGTTGGATTTGACCTTATGCACAAGATACCTGGAGGGGAGAAGTTCCATTTCCATGGTCTCACAGTCCTGGATATAAAAATACCGGACCGCTGCTTCCGTGACTGTTTCTACTGAATATCGTTTCAACTGCTCTCCTCCTTTCTCCTGCGCTATACACAGTATACCGTGTTGTCCCCATGATAGCTATCACTACTGCCACTCAATACCCAACAAACTTTTTCCTCTTACATGCAGCAATACTGACAAAAGCCGCCGATTCTTTCCGCTCATAAATGCACCCGTTTTCAGACTCATTTCTCATTGGATATCAAAGGCTCGGATTCTTTGGAAAGACCATGTCCTCCAGTTCGTCCAGCCACTTCATGTCCATCTCTTTTGCCGTACAGTTGATCCGCTCGATACAGTATCCTTTCTCTTCCAGTTCTCTCCGGATATCCTCCACGCAGGACTTGGAAAAGCTCTCTGCTTCCATCTCATTCTCGTCATTACATATGAACCGATATTTCAGCAGGATTTTGTAATCGGGCTGGAAACGAAAGGTCAGGTTTCCGTCAATGTACTGGGGCAGGGTCGGATCCGCTTCGATCACCGATTTAATCTCCTCTATCATATGAGGCTTTGCGCTTTCATACATCAGGTCGTTGAATTCTCTGGTATTGAAATTTGTATTAAGCAGGATCCCTGTTTTTACATTATAATCCATTCATACACCTCATAAATGCATCCCCTGGGTTGGCTCCTGGGGAACCTGGCTGCTGGAAAACAGGTCCGTCAGGAACTTAATCCCACCCAATTCACAGGCTTTCTGGAAAGCTTCGTCATAATTGCTGCATTTTCTCTCCGCCTTTACCTGAAAGCAGGCCTCCCCGATATGAGGGAATGCCCCTTCGTAGATTCCTATAGTCAGATTCCCTTCCGGAGTTATCCTCATGAAGCATCCATCTCCGCCTCCGGTATAATACAGCATACCCCGCCCATTCAACCGGGTAATACGATCCTCCACCCATCGGTACTGGCTGCTGTTTGTCACAGCCTGCCACTGTTCCAGCTCCTTTTTTGTCATTTCATGCCCTCCTTTTCTCACCCTGTGGCAGAGATTATCCCCTCCAAAGGAGAACATACTTCAATCCCACACTGACGCATCCGAAGCAGAAAATCCGTGACCAATTCCTTATCACGGGAGATCCTGGAGGAATCCAGAACCAGCAGCACTTCGATCCCCCTGCTGTCCTTTGCCTCCAGGAACAGATCCAGTCCAGATCTCTCTAATCCTGCCGTTTCTCCCATATCGCTGGAACTGCCTGCGATCTCCACCCGGAGCTGTTCTCCATAGGTGTCCAACTGCTCATATTGCTTCTTTAAGGTACCATGGCTGTCCTCCGGCGCATCGATACGGGTATAGATCCATGCTTTCTTCTTTCTGTCATCCATACTTCTCTTCCTCTCTGTCTGCTTCTTCGCCCTGTTCTGACTCATTTTTTTATAGCTGCCGTATCTACAGCTGTTTTTTCCTTCTGGATATTTTTCATCCCCAGACTGACGATCAGCCCCCTGTCCACTGCCGCCAGGGTTGCTTTATCCAGGCAGCCTATGTATTCACGCAACCGTTTCTGATCCAGAGTCCGTACCTGTTCCAGTAAGATCATGGAATCCTGGTGCAGTCCGTGAAACTGTCTGTCTATATGGATATGAGTGGGAATCTGATGCTTTCCGTCCCGGCTGGTGATCGCTGCCGCTATGGTAGTTGGACTGAACCGGTTCCCTGTGTTATTCTGCAGAATCACCACCGGACGAATGCCGCCCTGCTCACAGCCAACTACCGGCCTTAAGTCAGCATAGTAGATATCTCCACGCCTGATTTTTCTTCCTGCCATTTCTGCCTTCCCTCCTTCTGTCAGCAAAACGACATTTCCTGTTCTTTCTTTATAAAAGCAGCGGCCTGAAATACAGACCGCCGCCTGTCATACTTCATAAACGCACACATTTGTGTACGCAGGTTATCCGCCTTACAGCGGATTGCCTTTCCTCACATGAAAAATCGTGCTTGTTCTTCATTTTCACGTTTCATCTGCTCCCATTCGACACTACTTCCCGGAGCCTGGGCAGTCAGCTACAACCGGTTTTGGCTAACCGTCATGGGACTCGAACCCCGGCCAGGATCTCTGGCCGCCGCCCTCATTGCGGTTCCCTTCCTAAAAAGGGGCTGTGACTGGACGGAAGTATCATTATAGGCTGTACAGGTCATTGCGGTATGCCCCGGCCATGGGGTATTTTCAGGACGGACAGTTCCCGCTCTGCACCTTTGATGTCATCTTATTGACAGACACTCTGACTGTCTGCAGGTGGTCCTGGCGTGTCCTCCTTCGCCGCTTCGCGCTTTCGCGCTGTACAGCTAACGTATCATAACTGCTGGATATGACCGCCTGGAGCGGTATTTTTCAAAGGACAGAGAAGGGAATTTTATCCCCTTCACTTATTTCCACGTTGGGAGAGAGGTTTGAGAACCAAAAAATCAAAATTTCTCTAAAAACTTTTTCAACTTTCTCAAAATCTTATGGCGGCGCTTGTTCACGGCCTTCTGGGAGAGCCCCAGTTCTTCCGCCAGCTCCCTCTCACTCCTGTCCATAAAAAACAGCTGGATGATCAGATACTGTTCCCCTTCTTCCAGGTTCCGGATGGCCTCATGGAGCTGTTTTCGCAGTATCTTTCTAAGTACGATGTTTTCCACATCCGCCTGCTCATCTGCCGGCAGGTTATGTTCTTCCAGCAGGCGCTCATAGGAGTCCTCCCGGCTCGGTATCACCCGGATCTCCTGTGCATCCTGGTCAATGATGGTCTGCTCTGCCTTCAGGTCGTACTCCTGATACTGCATTTTTCTCTCTGTTTCCTTCAATACTTCGATCACTTCTTCGCTGGCCTCCGGATACATTTTCCGGAAGTCCGGCAGTCTGCCTGGCTTTGCCATAGGCTTGTCCTCCATTTTCTTTAAATTTCAAAAATGAAGAACAAGCCGGGCGGGGAACGGCACCCTGGGGTACAGGCCTCGTAACAGAAAAAACACAGAAAGATTGATACATCCTTCTGCGTTTCATCTTTTTGTTCCTGTATATGATGTCCTATTAGTTCATATTGCAGACCGCAAAATCCCTTCACCAAACTACTGATTTTTTTGGCCGTTTGCTCCCAAAATCACATTTTTTCCTTCTTTGTAGCCTTAAATCATTACAGCTCTTTGCATCCGTATCCCCATATACGGCTTCAGAACAAATACGTCTGCCTTTTCGCCAACAGGGATGAACTACACCCATGGTTTGCGTTACAGCCAATAAAAAATCCTCCCTACTCTCAAAACAGAGCCAGGAAGGATTGCATTTATAAACAGGCACACTAAAATATACCCGCCAAAGCACCGTTTTTTTCTTTGGCAGGATGCCTGTTATTAAAAACTTTTTTTACAAGATTATCTCTTGATTCTTGAAATCATTTATAAATGGGCCATAAAAAATCAATTTCATAAGATTCTGGGTTTAGTTAGTTGGATATCGCCTCCTATTGCTAAATCTTAAACAATACTTGTTCAGGTTCTAATAACATAATGAATAATGGCTATAAGCACAGCATTCTGCCGCCTGTACCGGCTAATCAACAATGCCCCTGATCCTGTCCAAAGAGGCTATGTCGTTTTCTTCCAGATACCCCCGGATGCCCTCTATGATCTCCACCGTGGCATAAGGGTTATGGAAGTTCGCCGTCCCCACCGCGACTGCGGCAGCCCCCGCCATGATGAACTCCAGGGCATCCTCAAAGGTGGCAATGCCGCCCATGCCGATCACCGGCACGTCAACGGTCTTACACACCTCATAGACCATCCGTAACGCCACCGGCATAATGCCTGGGCCGGAATAACCCCCTGTCTTACTGGCGAGCACCGCCCTGCGCCTGTGGATGTCTATCTTCATCCCCCGCAGCGTGTTGATCAGGGAAAGCGCGTCCGCACCACCCGATACCGCTGCCCTGGCAATCTCCGTTATGTCCGTGACCTCCGGCGACAGTTTCACGGCCAGCGGCTGCCCGGTATAATGGCGTACCGCCTGCACTACCCGCTCTACCATCCGTGGGGCCGTCCCGAAAGCCAGCCCTCCTTCCTCCACATTCGGACAGGAGATGTTCAGCTCCAGCATGTCCACATCACAGTCCGCCAGCCTCTCCGCAACCGCGCAATACTGCGCCAGCGTATGCCCGCAGATATTCACTATGATTTTTGTGTCATGCTGCCGGAGGAACGGCAGGTCATGCTCAATGAAATGCTCCACTCCCGGATTCTGCAGCCCGATGGAATTTAACATGCCGCCCTGCGTTTCCGCAATCCTGGGGGCCGGATTCCCTTTCCACGGCTCACAGGAAACCCCTTTGACCGTGACCGCTCCCAGGCAGTTCAGGTCAATCAGCTCCCCGTACTCACGGCCGGAGCCGAATGTGCCCGATGCCGTAATGACCGGGTTCTTCAGCGCCACCCCTGCAACCACCGTCTCCATCCTGTCATCCATTCCACACCACCTCCCTGCCGGAAAAGACCGGTCCGTCCCTGCAAACCCGCAGGTACTGCCAGTCCTTCTCCTCCGGCTTCTGTATCTTCACTGCACATCCAAGACATGCGCCTATGCCGCAGGCCATCCGTTCCTCCATGGATACCTGGACCGGGATACCCTGCCTTTCTGCCCATTCCGCCACAGCCTGCAGCATCTGCCGGGGACCGCAGGCATATACCCTGTCCGCCAGAGGCGCGATGGTCTCCACAAGTTCCAGCACCGTCCCACAGAAGCCGCCGTTCCCGGTCTGGCTCGCCACATGGACCTTCCGGCCATGTCCCCGGAAATCCCCGTCCATGAACGGGGCATCCGCATAGCCCAGGAAAACCTCCGCCTCTCCCGGAATCCTTTTGGAAAGCTCCAGAAGGGGAGGAATCCCCAGGCCGCCGCCGATGATGACGCTCCGCTCCCCTGCCTCCGGCAGCGTGAACCCGTTCCCCAGAGGCCCCATGAGCTGTACCGTATCATTATCCCGCAGCCGGGGGAACTGCTCCGTGCCCTTCCCCACCACCCGGTACACTACTTCTACACTTTCCCCATGGATTGCCGCCAGGCTAATCGGGCGTGCCAGCAGGTTTCTCTCATCCGGCGGGTACATCTGGATGAACTGCCCCGGTCTGGCACTATGGGCGATTTCAGGCGCTTCCAGTTCCATTTTCCATATTCCGGGCAAAAGTTCCTTCTGGTTCCTTATAGCAGCCTTGCAATAGGTATTCATCCGACCCCTCCTTTCTCCGGCAGGCGCATTGCCTCTATCATTTCATAAGCGATGCTGATGTCCGTCAGCTCCTTCGGCAGACTGGAACGTGGGTGCCATGCCGCCGCTGACAGTTCCCCGGTGTCGATGTGCAGCTGGTCCGAACCGTCCAGCTCCGCCGTATAGCCTGCGATCACGGAACCGGAAAAACCCCAGGGCTGGCTCCCAAAATATTTAAGGCCCCTGATGCGGATGCCCGTTTCCTCATAGACTTCCCTCTCTGCCGCTTCCTCCAGCGTCTCCCCTGCCTCCACAAAGCCTGACACCAGAACCCATTGCGGGAGGGGACGGTCCCCGTACTTCGTCATCAGAAGCCTGTCCCCGTCCGTGACCGCCACCATGACCACCGGGGCGATGGCCGGATAAACGGTGTCCCCGCAGTCCGGGCAGCTAAGTGACCGCCGCCCCCTGTCCTGCGCTCTCACACCTCCGCACCTTCCGCAGTAGACATTCCTCTCATACCATCCAGCCAGGTGCAGGGCAGTGGCCCCGGCAAAATACGCCCAGCCCGGCAGGATGCCGTCAATCTCCCGGAGCGGAAGATACTGCATGCCCTCCCTTTCGGGCAGGACGTCTCCCTGCTGCCGCAACAGGTAGACAGTCACCCCGTCCACGCAGAACAGGAAAACCGCCAGCCTCCGCACTTCTGCAAAAGGCATGCCCAGGTCATGGAATACCGGAATCCTCCTGCTGCCGTCCTCCGATACCCGCAGCAGCACCTCTCCGCCACGGAAGGAGAAAAAGCAATCCTCCGGCTCCGGTTCCCTGTCACGGAATGCATGGTCCAGGCGGTAGGGGAAAATGTCCTGTATCATTGCCCCATCCCTCCTTTACAGATGCCGCAGGTTCTCGCGGTATCTCCTGAGTTCCGTTTCGTCCACGGAGCCGATGACCTCATCCAGCCACTTGATCATCCTGTTCCTGTCCTTCGGCAGATGCCCTTCCACGTTGACGCAGTTGGACGCGCCCATGGTGGCAAAATAGGTATCAATAGCGAGCCCTTCTATCAGCATCCGCAGCTCGTACAGCTTTTCAATCTCCGTTTCCTCCGCCCAGTTCCCGGCCTGAATCTCCTGGTACAGCTCCGAGGATGGGTAGATGGTCAGCATTGAGGAAACAATGATCTTTGGGTGGAGCTGGTTGAACACCGCCGCCGTGTTCTTCACCCCTTCCTCCATGTGCCCGGAACCATAGATGCCGGCAAGGTAAAAGAAATTGTAATCCATGCCCACTTCGTCCAGGCGCTGGCACTCCGTAAGGATTTCCTTAACGCCGAAGCCCTTGTGCATGAAGGACAGGGATTCCTCGTCCCCGGCCTCCACGCCGATGGTGAGGCTGTTGTACCCTATTTCCCGCAGTTCCCTCAACTGCTCCGTGGTCTTCGGCGTGATGTCCGTGATGCGGGCAAAACAGCCGATGGACTGCACTTTGGGGTAGTATTTCTTTACCAGCCCTGCCAGCGTTTTCAGTTTGTCGAAGCTCAATACAAAGGGATTGGCCCCGGTAAAGAACACCCTCTTTGCGTTCCGGTAATAGCGGCTCATTTCCTTCAGGTCCGCCTCCACCTCTGACAGGGGGGACATCCTGAACTTGAACGGCACGTCCTCATAGAGCGTGCAGAATTTACATTTGTGGTGGGTGCAGCCTGCCGTCACCTGGATCAGTGCGCTACACGCCTCATAGGGCGGCCTCCATATCGTTCCTGTGTAATGCATAAGTCATCTCTCCTTCCGTTCATTCACTCATTTTCGCCAGCGCCCCACGGAGCGCTGCTGCCTTATCCGTCCATTCCCAGGGAAGCTGCAGGTCCTTGCGCCCGAAGTGCCCGTATGCCGCCGTGGGAAGGTAGATCGGCTTCTGCAGCCCCAGCCCCCTTATGATGGAGGATGGGCGCAGGTCAAAGTGTTCCTCCACCAGCTCCAGTATCCTGTCATCGGGAACCGCCCCTGTGCCGAAGGTGTCCACCGATACGGAGACCGGCTTCGCCACGCCGATGGCGTAAGCTATCTGTATCTCGCAGCGGCGGGCCAGCCCTGCCGCCACAAGGTTCTTTGCCACATACCTGGCGGCATAGGAAGCGCTCCGGTCAACCTTTGTAGGGTCCTTCCCCGAAAATGCGCCGCCTCCGTGTCTGGCGGCCCCGCCGTAAGTGTCCACCACGATCTTCCTGCCCGTCAGTCCGGTGTCCCCCTGAGGACCTCCTATCACGAAGCGCCCTGTGGGGTTGACCAGGTATCTGGTGTCTTCGTCCATCAGGCATTCCGGGATCACCTTGCGGATGACTTTCCCGATGATGTCCTGTTCGATGGTGTCATGCCCGATCTCCGGGAGGTGCTGGGTGGACACTACCACGGTATCCACCCGTACCGGCCTGCTGTCCTCATATTCCACCGTCACCTGCGCCTTCCCGTCCGGCCCCAGGTACGGGATGTCCCCGCCTTTCCTTGCCTGGGCAAGCTCCCTTGTGAGGGCATGGGCCAGATAGACCGGCATGGGCATCAGCTCGTCCGTTTCGTCCGTGGCATACCCGAATACCATCCCCTGGTCGCCGGCCCCAAGCTCCTGCTTCTTGCTCCCCCGGACCTCCAGCGCCCGGCTGACACCCTGGGCAATGTCCGGTGACTGGCCGTGGATGGCGGTGATCACTGCGACCGCGTCCGCATCAAACCCGAAACGGTTGTCCCTGTACCCAATTTCACGGATCGTATCGCGAGCAACTGCCTCAATGTCGATCCCCTCCAGTCCCCCGGCTGATACCTCCCCCATGATGAAGACTGCCCCTGTCGAGGCGAACACCTCGCAGGCCACCCTTGCATCGGGCTTTTTCCGAAGGACTGCATCCAGGATGGCATCTGCGATCTGATCGCAGAGCTTGTCCGGGTGTCCTTCCGTTACGGATTCCGAAGTAAATAGTTTTCTCATATGTGGTTCCTCCTTGTCGTATGATCCAGGACGGGGCCAGCCATTCCGTCCTCCTTTATGCGGACGGACAGGATGTTTTGTGAGAACAGGCGCCCGCCTTCGTACAGCCGGTATTCCAGCCGTGCCTCCAGGCCGTTCCCGTCCGCCTCCATGGTGCAGCTCTCCGTCTCCACCAGAAAGCCAATCTCCCCAAAGGGCGTCCGGTAAAGGGCCTTTGTCCTCTCCCCCGGCATGAACCGGAAACTGCCGGAGATAGCACCGCTCCTGTCAAGCCTTATCTCCGTTTGTGACAGGAACAGGAGATTGTCCGTGACATTCCCATGTTCATCCAGTTCCCGGTAGCTGACCTGGTATCCCCCGCCCTGGGGTGAGCAGATCCCTGTCGTCCTTGTCAGGATTGCTTCCGGTCCGCCCCCTGCATCCAGGATGCCCAGGACGGAAACCTGAACGTCTTTCCTCATCCCTTTCGCCTCCGTTCAAGCACAGTCTAAAACGAAAAAATGGATATAACAAGTACTGTCTTTTAATGGTCCTGGACGTATTTTTAACACCTGGTATCTTTTGAAAAACCGGTATTTAAAAATACACTATCTTGATAACAGGCGCAAAATACGGTATAATTTCCCCATGTAAAGGAGGTCTTTTCTATGGCTGACAACAAATTTTCCCGCAGCCAGAGCCTGATGGCAAGCTGCGTCCCGATGACCACCCTGCAGTCCATCCTCGGTGGAAAATGGAAGATTCTCATTGTGTGGTACATCGCTGTATATAAGGTCCAGAGGTTCGGGGAACTGCAAAGGAGGATTGGAGACGAGATCACGAAGTCAACGCTGACAAAGCAGCTCCGGGAACTGGAAAACGACGGCTGGATCAACCGCCAGATTTACCAGGAGATACCGCCCAAGGTGGAATATACTCTTACGGAGCTGGCCGAGAGCTTCGTCCCCATCCTGGAACAGATGAAGGAATGGAGCGAAGTACACCTGTGCCGTCCCAGGCTTGCAGCGGAGGAGGAAAAGTAGGGTATCCATGTGTATTGCTAAAATCCGTACAGAAAAGACGCTTCACTACCTCTGGCAGCCGTCTTTCTTCATTGGTATACAATAAGGGAACCAGCCTATCCCTGCCGGTTCCCTTTTATCGTTTGTGCTTTATTGGTTTTCTTCGTATGGTTCAGATATATAAAGAACCACTTATGCAATAAATCCCACATGGTTTACTTATCCATGAAATCCCAAAACTGCTTATAATCCAGATATCCTTTCAGATTCCCGGCATCATACTGCGTCTGCATAGCATCCTTTAAAACGCTGATCCAGTCATTCATACCGAACAGGGCATCATGTGTCCTATTGTCAGCGCCATGCTGATTTGCCCCTGCCCTGATAAAAGCGGACTGTGCGCCCGGACATTCCCCGCTTGCCGATAAGTGGCTGGAATATGCAAACATATCAATATAGTCACTGCCCGTTGTATCAACTTTTGACACATCCACCATGCGTTCTGTCACATTTCCGTCTTTATCCCATACCTTCACCTTATATACCGGGTTTGCAGGGTCAAAGTCCTTCGGTTGGTAGACCGTAAGGGAATAATCCGCCCCGCACATTGAGCCGATTGCCTTTCCGTCCTTATCGTTTGAAATATGTAACTCAAATGTGCCGCCGGATGACTGTGCTGCCGGAACCATGTTGCACATCTGGTCAGCATAATTCCTTCTTGCCCTTCTCGTTTCATACCCTGCTGCCGGGTATCCTGCTGCTCCTATTCCATTAACATTCATTTCCTTTCATCCTCCATTATTTTTAATATTACGGCTCCTCTGTCGGTCAGAACCGCCCCTGCTCTCTCGTGATAAGTCCGAGCAGTTTATTGCTCCATGCAAAAAACTTTATTTACGTTCCCCGGCCAAATTCCATACCAACCTTCACCTCCTCTCGCTACTCCCCGATTCCCCAATCTGCCGGAACACCGGGGATGCCTGCCCTGTCAGGCTGTGGTTTATTGGGGATATGCAGCCGATAGTTTCATTTCTCATTATTTTTTTAACTTTTCTATATTTTCCAGATAAATAGAAACTTCACCACAATTAGGGCAGATTGCGACTTTGGATTCACCTATACGCCCACCCCACCACTTATTTTCATTATCTGTCAAAACAATCCCGTATGCTCCACCTTTTACTTTTATGCCACAGCCCTCAACCATTGTGCTGCCACAGCGAATACATTTACGCATAAAACCTCCTTGATATTCTCACCTTTTAAATTCCCAATCCAAGCAAAGCAAAAACGCCTCTTTGTCAATCAAAACCGCCCTGCTCCCCGATTTCCCAATCTGTCGGAATGCCGGGGGATGCCTGCCCTGTCAGGCTGTGGCTTATTGGGGATATTCGTCTAAATCAGTTCCCTTTCTCCATGATCGAAAGCCACTCTTTATATTCCGGTGTCGGATTTAATGACACAGCTTTGTTCATATAATATAGGGCAAGGCACTCGGAACCAGGTGGCGTCAAAGGAGCAAAGACATAGTACGCCATCAGAAAACTCAAATGCGCTGTCCGGACGGTATCCCCTTTTTCCTCATAATAGTGTAATGATGCCAGCAATATAAAAAAGAGGTTTATCCTGTCAATATCTGATGCAGCAGCATAAAAATCATCTAACTCCTTACTGCCTATCTCCAACACGTTATCTTTTCCTATAATCGGTTCGTCAAACTTTATCCTCATCTTAATTCTCGTCTCTCTTATTCTGCCGGAACGCCGGGGATGTCTGCCCTACCTTGTCAGGCTGTGGTTTATTGGGGATATTCAACCATAAAGATATTTCTTACTCAAAGTCACCAATGATACTTCCTTTTTGGATAATATGCTTTCCGCCTTTTTCAGGAAATTACTCCTTATCAGATAACCATTTATCTATTTGATAGAACACCTCACCTGATATTAAAATCAACAAGATAAAAATAACCATTTTAACAAAATTGAAACCCACTAATAACCTATACCCCATTCCTCCGCCAACTGCCAATGCAAGTACAAGTAATAAAAACCGCTTAAAATGATTCATGTAAATATTCCCTTTTTTATCCTTATCTTAATTATCTTCACTTCTACTACTCTGCCAGAACGCTGGGGATGCCTGCCCCACCTTGTCAGGTTACTCCTGCGTTTTCTTTCTAATAAACATAGAAATCAGCATAGCCATTATCCCTATAACGAGATAGACTGCCGCATACAGGATAAATGCCGTTTCTCCCATGTCAAAGAATATCCATGTTCCTATCAGAAATAGCACTGCTGAAATAACCGGAAGGCTCCACAGATGCTTCACATCTTTTCCCGCAAACGCTCCGATTATCACGGAATATAATGGATTGACTGCAAAAAACAGAAGAAAACATACCGCCATTCCTGCATCGCCTTTTACGAATGTAACCGCAAGCCACGGAAACGCCAGCATAACTACTGCCGAAGCCGCCAGCCATAAAATAATGTTCTTTTTCATATGATACCTCTTCCAAAAGCTGTTTTAATTATTCACCGATCTACCGGAACGCCGGGGATGCCTGCCCTGCCTTGTCAGACTGTGGCTTATCGGGGATATTCGTCTATTGGCTTTATTTCCTTTTTCATCTTTTTTCGGATGATCAGCTTCGCAATAACCGCCACCGTCACAAAAATAAGCATAACTATGCCATAAACAAAAATACTTGTGTACCATGGTGCTGATTGCATAGCATATAAATCAGGGTGTTTTTTATAATCCCAAAATACATATATTCCACATCCAATGAAAACTCCTACAAAAGAACCGATTGTTATATTTGTAATTTGGTTCAGCTTTTTTAACATCCCAAATACCTCTCTTATCACAATTATATTCCCCAATCTGCCGAAACGCTTGGGATGCCTGCCTTATTCGGCAATCATCCGATCTTCCCATCGGGCATCAAAATTTTTATTTTATCAAAGAAACATTAGCTTCTTCATTGGATTTTCTTAACATTTCTTCCATTGCTTTCACATATTCATCAAAGGTCATAACCACAGAAGATCCCACAAAACTATAAAGAGTATTTACTGCATTTGGGAAAGCATTTGCTAATGCCTCCCGTAAAGTTGGGCCATTCTTCTCTGCCGCTTTCACTCTATCATCAATCTCTTTTTGTATTTCTTCTGCCGTCCTGACTGTTGCAAAACTACAAGAACCTTTCACTCCATTTCGTTCCATAATACTGCGGTCAAAATACACCGGCACGGATGTATAGTCATTAAGGCTTTGCTGCCACTTGTCCATAGAAAGGTAAGCGTCCCAATTTCCGGAACTTTTATATTCCTCCATGACATCCTTTATCGCCGTACTGTAGTCTGCCTTATCTAAATAATTTTTCACTCCTGTCTTTTCAAACAGGATATCTGCTCTCTGCTTATCTCCTAAAGATGTATTTCCCGTCTCCTGATTAAGCATCATAAGTTCAGCATAGCTGCAATTTCTTGGATCTATAATCCATGCATGGTGCATCCTTTCAAATTCTTTTCCCTCTGCGGTCTTGCCCTTTAATATGTAAATTGGCGTATCATCCGAATAAATGTCTGAACGATGTATCTCAACGCTCTCCCCTGTCTTTGGATTTGAAAAAGACATCAACGGTTCATTCACTTTACTTCCTCTGTTTATATCTTCTATTTGAATATTAAAATTCTTACCTAAAACTCTCTTTTTACCCGTCATATAATTCGAGTTAATTCCAGTATTATTATCAATTCCATTTACACTCATTTTTCAATTCCTCCATTATTATCAATTATTTTAATGGTAGCTCATCTGTCGTTCAAAGCCGCCTCTGCTCTCTCATAATGAGTCCAAGCAGTTTATTACTTCATAAATAGTAAACGCATATTGCTTAACTTCCCCTGTCAAACTTCATGACAAACACCTCCCTTCGCTAAAAATCTGCCAGCCGTTTATAAACACGAGTCAGCCTTCAAAAAGTTACATTTCGCTTATCTGTGGTAGCCTCTCTCCCGTTCAGAGCCGCCCCTGCACCCTCGCAGTCCGCAGAGGCAAAGCATTATGCGCCTCTGCGGAATAAAGTGTATAGATTATATCTTCATATCCAGCCCTTCCGCCATGCCGGATTTCCCGGACACCATTGACGTGATGCTCTCATCCGCAAAAATCTCATCCAGCACATCAGACGGAATCGGCTTGCCATGCGTCCATCCAGGCACCTTTTCTTTCACGGCACCGGCTACTTTTCTTCCAATGCTTATTTCCAACTGCCCTAAAGTCCATGCCGCCGCTACCCGGTCTTCCTTCTTTAATGTCTTATAATAATTGTTTTTTGCCTGGGCCATTTCTTCCCACTCTGCCTCATTATCACCAGACATTCCATTGTATTTATAAAACGCATCCTTCACGCTGTTAAAAACGCGCTGTTTCATCTCATCAGATACCTTGATGATCTTCCTCGCATTGGGATTGTTGGTAACGCACATTCCTTCCACACCATAAGAATTTTTCCTATGTCCGGTAAGCTGGTCTTGCAGCGTATTCCTGCCGCCCGCACCAGAACGCCTTGCACCGGCGAAAGGCATATTCGTATTTGCTTTGCCCCCATTCATCCTTGATAAAAGCTGCCAGATTCCCTGGCTGTTATTTCCTATACGCATGATAAAAACCCTCCTTCTATCAGATTTTTACATCTAAACCTTTTGTCCTGGATGATTTCCCAGATACCATTGACGTGATACTCTCATCTGCAAAAATCTCATCCAGTACATCAGACGGAATCGGCTTGCCATTCGTCCAGCCCGGCACTTTTTCCTTAACCGCAGCAGTTACTGCGTGTGCAAGGTCTAAATGAAGCTGGCTCAGCGTCCATGTGGCTGGAGAACGATCACTTGCTTTCAGCGTTTTCACATAAGAATGTATCTTGCCATAATACGCATCTGTTTCAGCAGTACTATCGCCAGACATTCCGCCATATTTATAAAATTCCTTCTTCACATCTTCAAAGACGTGCTGTTTCATTTCATCTGATACATTAATGATCCTTTTCCAATCTGTCCTGCCTGTTATCCTCATGCCTTCTACACCATAAGAATTTTTCCTGCGCCCGGAGAGCAGGTCTGCTATTGCTTTTTCATTTCCCTTGCTTACATTCCCCTGTTTCCCTGCAAACGGAAAACTTTTATTTGATAAGAGCTGCCAGATTCCCTGGCTGTTATTTCCTATACGCATGATAAAATCCCTCCTTCTATATGGTCAAATCCAACTGTGCGCCTTTGCCTTCTTCCTGCAGTTTCACGGGCTGGCTTGACCCCGCTTTTACCTGTTCCATCAGTTTTTCCACAGATTCCGCCTTTGCCAGCTTCTTCTCCTTTAAGGCTTCCTCCTCTTTCTTCTTCGCACGTTTTTCCGCTATCTGCTTCTGTACCTTTTCCTTATAGACCGTACCGGGGTTCTCCATTGTGTCCTTGCTCCTGCCGACCATCCAGTAAGACACTTTCCCATTCTTGTCAATAAGGGCACCTGCACTGAGTATCTCGTCATTGTTCTCCCTTGCGAACTTCTCAATCCGCTCCGAATTGCCAGACATTTCTGCAAAGACTTTCTCATACTTCGCCGCTGCAGCCGAGTCTTTCGCCATCTTCTCCACAATACTGGAGGAAACCGCTATGTTGTTATAACCCCTGCTCCCAAGCATATAGGCATCTTCCTGTTTTCCGTTTTTGAAATCCGCAACCGTTATGTTCACATCCGGGTATTTCTCTTTCAGACTATTAAGATAAGCCTGCGAATCCCCATTAAGGGAACTGCTCCCGTTTGCCCTGTCTGCTGCATAAGTGTTCGTGTAATCCGTTACTCCTGAAATTGCCATAAATAGCATCCTCCTTCAAAAATTCTTACCTGCGGCCCTTCTGTCATTCAGAGCCGCCCCTGCCCCCTTGCGGTAAGTCCGGGCATAATTTTCCTTACTTCAAAATGCCCACCGCCTCATATGCTGCATCCATATCTTCCTATAAGTCCAGACAGCCTCATATCAGATTAAGCCATTATCCGCCATGACGAAATTTGCTTCATAAGCGGCATTTGCTGTTGCCGCAGTCCCCGATTTTGCCAGAACAGAATCTGAATATACGGCCTCTTCTGCCCACTGTGACATCAATCGCCTGTGTGCATCTCTTTTTTCCATCGCCGCCTTCGCATCGGCTTCTTCCTGCACCCGTTTCTTTTCCTGCTCCTTTTTTATCTGCGCCTCCGTCCGTTTTTTCTGCTCTGTCCTGCGCTCCCAAAAACTGTCTTTTGCCCTGCCGTCAAACAGACTTTTCCCGCTTCCGTTCTGGTAGCCTGCACTCCACATCTCTGCGTGGCACTCCTCTTTTGTCGCCCCGTAATAGATGGTGGAATAAGCTCCGCCGCAGACGCCTGCCCATCTGTCTGGCTGTGCCCATCCTGTCCGCAGGTCATTCAGCACCCACGCCTCATACTCCGGGTCACTCTTCATCGCCTCAAACCCTGCTTCTGAAATATGGATGGAAATGTTCTCCGACATACGGGTCGGGTGCATGGGAATCTGTGAAATCTTTTCATGGATATACTGCTTATATTCATCCATCGTCATATCCTTTGCTGAAACAGTTCCAGCCTTTCCCGTTTCTGTTGCAGTTGTGCTTTTTTCCGCCACTCTGTCACAAAATGACGGGCTTTCAGCCTTGCCGCCCTTTGCCTCATTGTTTTTCAAAAAATTGCTGTACGTCCTTGTCATGTAGTTTACATTAATCGTATTATTCATGGTTGCTCCTTTCCTGTAACAGCACTGTTACGCTGAACTCTTTTTTCTTGACTTTAATGTCCACATTTCCCAGGTATTTCGCCGCCTCACGCCTTTATATTTGCCACCTGCTCCGCCAGATAGTACCCTCCTAATTTACCTGTCACTCTGAAATCCATCTTCCTCTCTCCTTTCATTTTTCATCATCACCGACAGGATGAACACCCTGCCGTTTACCTTAAAATCCACTGCCCCCTGGTATTTTTCCGCCGTGCTTTTGATATTGGCAAGCCCTATCCCGTGGGATTTCCTGTCCGCCTTATCCGTCACCGGGAACTCCTCCTTCGCCTTAAGCACCAGCCGCCCATCAAAGCTGTTCTCCACTTTCAGAATGAGCAGGTTCCCTTTCTGCAGGGAGCTTATGCGGATAAAGGCATCCGCCCCCGGTTCTTTCGCCTTCAGCTTCCGGCAGGCTTCAATCCCATTGTCCACCGCATTCCCCAGGATGACGCCTATGTCATAGCTGTGTATCTGAATCCCCTGCGGGAGCAGCAGCTTATCCGCATCCATCCTTAAGTCGGGCATATCCCGCACCGCCTCATGGTATTTCATGTTGAGCAGGGTATCCACCACCGTGTTCCCCGTCCTGAACCGCACTTCCAGCTTTTCAAGCCCCCTGTTCAGTTCCGACAGGTACTCCTGCAGCTCCCCGCCCCCTTCCCCTGTGGAAAGGCGCTGGATGACGGCAAGGGTGTTCTTCATGTCGTGCTTCATGCCCCGTATGCCGGAATAGATGCGCTCCATCTCCTCCATGTGTTCCTGCAGGCTGCTTATCTGGTTTTCGAGGACGATCCTGCCACTCTTTTCCCTGTTCCAGCAGATCATGTCCTGGAACAGCTTCACCCCGTACAGGATGGAAATCAGCGACAGGAGCAGGATTGCGGGAATCACGATGACGAGGATTGGATACCTGTCATACAGCATCTTAGGGACGCCGTCCTCCAGCGTGATCATGATGATGCGCAGAAGCATACAGATCATCATGCCCACCGCTGACGGGGCAAGGATGAACAGCAGCTCCGTCCTGCTGATAAAATAATCCTTTTCCCGGAAATCCCGCACGATTTTTCTCAGCGAAAAATACAGCAGCAGGGCGATGCCGGCATACTGGATGAGCTGCGTCCCGGCCACGCCAGTCTTTACCGCCATGCCGAAGGATTTTTCCGATGGGAGCATCCCTTTCCCCGCGCACCAGTTAATGATGTCAAGCACCCACCCGTCAACCGCATTCAGCAGTATGACCGCCGCATACCTGCTGATGTCAAGTAACGCCTGGAACGAAACCACAAGGAAAACCATGACTGGGCGGAACGCTTTGTAGAAGCACGCCGCAAGGGCTGACAGGATACAGAGCGACAATGCCAGCGTCCCTGCCGCCACCCTGTAGTCCTCATATCCCGGCGGGGAACACCACACCACGGCTGTCCGCAGGGCCGCATATAAGCCCGCCACATACAGCCCGTTCCATCTGCCCCTCATCCTTGTTTCCAGAAAGCTCCCCAAAAAATACTGCAGGCAGTACCCCTGGAACACCGTCAGGGACGCATATAACACATCCACCATCTTAAACACTGGACACACCCCCGTTCTGCAGGTGCCACATATAGGCTTTCACAAACTCCCCATACTTCTTTTTCGTCAAATATACCCTGTCGCCGTTCGTAAGGGTTATGCTCTCGCTGTCATATTCCGTGATACAGTCCATGTTCACGATGTACGCCCGGTGGCAGCGGTAAAATTCATCCCCAAGCTGCCCCTCCAGTTCATCCATCGCCGCATAGATCTCTATGGTCTGCCTTACGGTGTGTATTTCCACCTTCTTCGCCCTGCTCTCGATATACAGGATTTCAGACTGGTCAAGGGTAAGGTTCCGTGACTTGATGAACAGCACACGGCGCTCCCTCTTCTTTGCAGCCTCCCGCGCCGCCCTTTCCAGCACCTCCGCAAATTTACCCTCGTCTATCGGCTTTAGCAGGTACTGGAACGCATAGAGGTCAAATGCGTCAAACACATAATCCTTGATGCCCGTAATGAACACCAGCACGGTATCCTCCACGCCAAGATTGGTGTTCTTTTCCCGCAGGCTCCTTGCCGCCTCTATGCCGTTCATGCCCTCCATCTGTATGTCAAGGAAAACGATGTCAAACCGCTTTCCCGATGCGAGCAGTTCCTCGCCCGTGGCATAGGTTTCTATGCGGCTTTCCGGCTGCTGTTCCTCCACCAGCCCGCATATATGCTCCCTGATCGCTTTCTCGTCATCCACAACTGCAATATCCAAAATCCATCACCTCAAATCCATATAGGCATTCACTTAAAGATAGGTATCTATCTTTTTATATCGGCAGAAATTTTCCGTTTTTCGGGCGGAGGGAACGAAACGACCACTTTTCGGGAACGAAAGGCATAAATGCAATGAAAAAATCCCAAAATAAGTCTAAAGTTTTTCGCCATTCGTCCGATATAGGGAAACGCAAACCGTTGTGTAAGCATATTACCTCTTATTTCTCCGCTTTCCAAGTGATTTTCCTTATCAGTCCGCCCGGCCTGCCTGCGGAAAAGGCAGACCGCCGCATATGGCAGATGAAGGCCATAGTGCGGCGGTTTGTCTTTTGTAGTATTCCCTCGTTATAAACGGAACGTCATTTCTATATAATGCCATTCAAAGAAAGAATCAGCAGAATGCAGGTGATGATGACCGCCCCAAAAAACAGCCATAAGCCAACAGGCTTTTTATTCTGCTCCACGGCAGACTCCGATAGATACCCCGTCCTGCGCAGTGCCGTAGTGATCGGTTTGTAAAGCAGGAATGTGAATCCCGCATTCAGCCCGGATTTTAACAGATTGAACGGAAGGAATGCCGGGATCAGTAGCTTTGCAACCGCTTCACGGGGATAACCCATATAAATGGGGGCTATCAGATAATTCCACAGCATCATCACAAGCACCATTGCCACGCTTCCGGCCAGCAACCCTGTGACGGCTCCCTTCAATGTCCGCTTTTTCTTATAGATGACCGCCGCCGTGCAGGCAAAGGAACACGATGACACAATGTTCATAATGCACCCAAGAATCCCGTTTTCACTGATCGTCACCATCTCTATCAGCGAAACAATCACGGATACGGTAAAGGATGTCAGCGGCCCCCATATCAGCCCGCCCAGCGTGATGATGATGTCCTTCGGGTCATATTTCAGAAAAAGCACCACCGGGATGCGCCCTACCACCACTACCACATACGCTATTGCCGCAAGCATGGCAGTTGTCGTTATTTTCTTTGTATTGTTGTTCATATACATTTTCTCCCTTCCGTAAAATAAAACAGGCACCCAAATTTTGTATTCAGGTGCCAGAAAATTGCAGACAGCACACACCATACGAAAAACACCTATCTTTCGTACCATGCGGCCTTATCTTCTTCTATCCAGACTATACTGTTGGTTTTGGAATCTCACCAAATCCTGACTTGGACGCCTGCCAAGTCCTGCGTTTTCACGCTCGCGGACTATACCGCCAATCGGGAATCTCACCCTGCCCTGAAGATGCCAATATTAAGTTGTAAAAACTGTCTATACCATTTCGTAAGATACCAGTTCTTCCACTGGGATTCTGGTCTGTGAGTGGCGTTCCGGGTCTGCCGCTTCCTCATCTGAATATCCGACTGCAAGGATATTGACCGGCTCCAGATCATCCGGCAGCCCGAACTCCCTGCGAATCACATCCGGCTTGAAATAGCATATCCACACGGAGCCAAGACCTGATTCCGTTGCCTGCAGCATCATGTGGTCTGTAAGTATGGATGCATCTATGTCGGTGGTCTGCTTTTTATCAAACGGGCGCACCCATGCCTTTCCGTGGTCGGCGCAGACGATGACCGCCAGCGGCGCTCCGTAAAGGTTCGCCCCTTTCCCGATCTTCGCAAGCCCCTCACTGCTCTGCACAACAATCAGCCGGACGGGCTGGAGGTTGGCCGCAGTCGGCGCAACGTGGGCGGCCTCCAGTATCTTTTTCAGCTTTTCCTCCTCCACCTTTCTGTCCTTATAGGCCCGGACGGAAGAACGCTTCTTTGCAATTTCGATAAAATCCATAGTGGCAAATCCTCTCTTTCTGTTATATACTGAACGTGTTGGTTAACCGTTGTCCCTATTTTAGCAGGACACGAAAATTCCGCAAGAATGCACTTTTTGGGTAGATACTTCCCAAAAGGGTAGTTATTAAAAGTTGGAGGTACATCATGGAATATTCAAAAGACCAGTTCAACTGCCCGGTTGAAGCCACGCTGTTTTTGATTGGCGGGAAATACAAGCCGCTCATCCTCTGGTATCTGATAGAAAAACCGCTCCACTACATGGAACTGCAGCGCATGATGCCGAAAGCGACACCCAAAATGTTGTCACAGCAGTTACATGATCTGGAGGAATGCGGGATGCTGCACCGGGAGGTCATCCCGGACAAGCCGCCCAGGACGCTGTACTCCCTCACCCCATTTGGACGCAGCATCATCCCCGTACTGGATGCCATGTGCGATTGGGGCGCAGGCTTTTTGGACGGGCTGGACATCCAGCCGCCATGCTGCACAAAAAAATCAGCAGGAGAACCTTGACGGGCTTTCCTGCATCCCACTCTTTTGAACAGCACCAACAAATATGTTATTTAGTAGCTTTCTATTGTACGGAACAGCTCAGTCATCCTATCTTGTCATGTTCATAAATGGCATCTGCCATATCAGGAAACTGAAAAAGAGACATCAACAGCCCTTTTGCAATACCCTGCAAGACAACACCTAAGCCGATGTGTTAAAACGGAAAACCGCCGCATATGGAGTGAACCATAGCGGCGGTTACTTTTACATGGTTGCTTCATTACAAGCTATCCCGTCCCGGCATTTTTACTTCACAATATACATCACAGGTGCAGAGGTATCTATCCCCGCATACATCTCCTCAAATCCCGCATAGCGGTCCAAGCCTTTCTCCGCATTTGCCTCCAATGCCCGAAAGTGTTCATCGCGTTCTGCTTCTGTATCAAAGTAAATAATATTATCTCCAGACAGGTCATCTGCCAATACACTGTTTTTTTCTACGGATGCACCATAAATATCATCTGACTGCACCGGAACAGCCGTTTTTATATCTTCTGTGTCAGCACCCGCCACCCTTCCACCGTCCTTGAAGAAAGTTCCAAAGCTATCGTCAACCTGCGGAATGGAATCCGGCTTGGTTACTATTTCCGTCCCACTGCCCTGCCCCACAGATTCAGCCTGCTGTGGCTGTGCATTTGCAGAAGTGGCAAACATTGTTGCAGTTCCCGCAACAATAAGTCCTGTCATGATAAATGAAAAAACTGTAGTTCTCTTAATCTTCATAATTGCAATAATCCTTTCTTCAATACCATTTTTACTAAAATTGTTACACAGAGGGGTCAATCCGCTCCGTGTCTCCTCCATACTAATCAATGCCCGTGCATAGGCCGCTTTTGCATTTTCACCGAAAAGGCGGACAACCGCCTCGTCACATGACAGTTCAATATCCCGGTTTGCAAGGACGTACATAACCCAAACCAGCGGATTAAACCAATGCACACACAGCACCACGATCAAGACCAATTTCCTGATGCTGTCAAAACGCCGGATATGCACATATTCGTGGGCCAGAACATATTCCAATGAATCTGTATTTTCCCACTTTGTAGATGTGGGCATCAAAATCACCGGGTAAAGTACGCCATATGTGAGCGGTGCAGAAAACCGGCCGGACTGCCGGATGGAAATCCTGCGTCTCTGCTGATGGACGCTTAACCAGTTTTCAGTGAAGTCATTCCTCACCGGAAGGGATGTCTGGAACTCCTTCCAGCATTTCCAATATGCCAGACTAAAAAACACCGCGCAGACCAACACGCCAGCAGCCCATACAATCGTCCATGTGGAAACCGCATTTGCAGCATTTAGGACGCTACTCGTCAGAGGAATTGCCTGCCCTGATGCCCCAGTCGGCAGTACACGAATGGTCTGTGAACCATTTCCAGGTGCATGGCTGCCCATCAGCGAATACACGCTAAACACAGACTGGATAGAAAAGGGAATCATCAGCCGCACAACTGATATCCCCCAAAGTGCATTAAAAGCCTTTTTGGGTAACATATTGATTGCCAAAGCACGTATGACGATGACCGCTAAAATCAGTATGCCTCCGGCAAAACTCATCTGTAGCAGACTCATTCACATCACCTCACTCCAAATCATTGACAATCTGTTTCAGTTTTTCAATTTGTGCGGTGCTCAACTTTTTCCTCCCCAGCAAAGCGGCAAACAGCTTATCTACGGATCCGTCATACACTTTGTCAATCAGCTCATTTGTTTCTGCCTCCTGAACTTCCTCTTTCGGAACGAGCGCATGGCACATGAAACCGGGATCGGAGCGTTCAATCGCCCCTTTCTTAATACAACGCTTGATCAGGGTATAGGTTGTGTTTACATTCCATCCCAATTCCTCGGTAAGCAGCTTGGCAATATACTTAGCCGGAACATCGCCATCGCGCCAAAGGACAGACATCACTTTCAGTTCAGAATCGAACAGCTTGACACCCATTTAACAGCACCTCCTTTTTTAAGACTGTAGTAGTGGCCACATATACATACTACCACAGTCTTAAATCCCCGTCAATACTACTGTGGTCTTAAAACTCAAAAATATTTCTTGAATATTTTGGAAAACGTAAAATAAAATAGTTCTAATTCAATAAGATATACCCTATATTATCACGCAAAGCTCCATATTATCACGGAAACTCATATACAAACACGAAAACTCCGGGCAGTTTCCGTGTTTGTATCATATCCCCTATATTGCAACAGCATTTGCGGCATCCGGGTTTGTAATATCATAATATCTCTGCATCTATATCCCCCTTTTTCCTCTCCGTTTTAACTACATTACCACATTCTCCATATATTTTCTATCTGAAAGACAGAACAATATTTTATCCCGAACTGTTTACCTGCTTCCGGCTCATAGAATTATTCCTGTGCCTGTGCTATAATCTAAATCACGATACAGGATAGGAGAACACACATGGAATTTACAAATCTGCTTGATGCAAAAAACCGCCATGAGCTACGGGCATGGCTCATACAAAACCATGGTAAGGAAAAGGAATGCTGGGTGATCGTAAAGCGGGGACGCCCAACGGATGACGGCACTTTCTGGTACATAGATTCCGTTGAGGAGGCCCTGTGCTTCGGCTGGATAGACAGTACCACTAAAAAGATGGATAATGGTGTGACTGCCCAGAGACTGGCTCCCCGTAGAAAGGGAAGTTTATGGTCTGAGCTAAACAAGGAACGTTGCCGGAGGATGGAACGCCTGGGGCTGATGACAGATGCCGGGAGAGCTGTACTGCCCGACATGTCACCAAAAGGATTTGTCATTGATGGGGATATTGAAAAAGCCTTAAAAGCTGATATGGAGGTCTGGAACAATTTTCAAAAATTCCCTCCCCTGTACCAGCGGGTACGGATTGATACCATTCAGATCAAGAAGAAACAGCCGGAATTATTCCAGAGCAGGCTGCAAAAGCTGATCAAGAATACCAGAAAAGGCGTTATGTATGGGGAATGGAACGATAACGGACGGTTGATAGAATAATCCAGCCGCCTTGCTTTTCTCTGTTGCTCTCCCAAATCCTATGCAGGCTTTTACTGCCCTGCAAATAATTCCACTATAACAATCTCCGGTCTGTTGTTAAACCGGACTGGTATGATGCTGTTACCAATACCACGGCTGACTACCATTTGTGTACTGCTCTCCGTATATAACCCTGCATCATACTTTGGGAACAGACCCTGGTTCGGAGCGACCAGGCCGCCTATAAACGGAAGCCGGAACTGACCGCCATGTGCATGACCGCTCAATACCAGGTCAATGCCGCTGCTCGCATAACTTTCAAACAGCTCCGGTCGATGTGAGAGCAGGATCGTGTAGCTGCTTTCTGTATCGGCCAGACTCTCCAACTTTGTGCTGACCATGGCAGGTACTTCCCCGAATATATCGCCCCTCACTGTAAAGTCCGGGTCGGAAAGCCCAACCAGTGTGATCTTTTCACCGTCACGCTCCAGCTCCACCGCCCTGTCCTCAAGCATGGACACGCCAGCCGCCTCCAGCCCGTTCCTTAGTCTGTCATATTGTGACAGCCTCGCTTCATGGTTGCCTGTCACATAATAAACCGGTGCGATTCGAGCCGCTTCCTCTGCGAATCTGATGGCTATGTCAATATCCGTATGCCCGGAATCCACCAGATCCCCTGTGATCACGATGATGTCCGGCCCGCTCTCTGAAAGCAGCTCTAGCAGCCTTGCATTATTTTCACCAAATTCAGCATTGTGCAGGTCTGACACCTGTGCAATCCGGAAGCCAGAAAATGTAGCAGGGATACGGCCTGCTGTGACCGTGACTGTATTCACCATCAATGCAGTATTGCCCCATATGGTCCATATGATTACTGTGAGAAGCACTGCACTTAGTATGCACAGTTTTAACGTACCTTTCCGAGGTTTCCATTTTTTCATTATTCTGCTCCATTTAAGAATTGTTCCTATTAACTTTGTTTCATTCATTTTGCCATAGATAATATCAGATTACGTGGAATTTTATCAATTTCTATTCTGTCCTCTCCAGTATACCATAAAGATTGCATGTTTCCCTATTTTTATATTTGTTCATGTAAAAACTGAAATATTAGTTCATTCCGCTTTTCCCCTTCCATTAGTACAATCTTACTGGGAGGTGAACAAATAGTGGAAGATTTACATGAATTTTTGGGGATGACAATCAAAAACGCAAGGATGGACTGCGGTCTGACACAGGAAGCGCTGGCGGAGCGGGCCGGGATCAGCTGCCGCTACCTTATTGCCATCGAGAATGAAGGGAGGATTCCCAAGCTCCCTGCTCTCTACCGGCTGATACATAGCATGCACATCTCAGCAGACCGTATTTTCTATCCGGAACAGCCCTCAGAAGGGTCCGAGCGAGCGCAGCTTGCCCATATGCTGGAGTCCTGCTCTGACCGGGACATCCATATCCTTCTCGGTACTGTCAAAGCCATGCTGCAGGAACAATGAGCAGAGAACCATTTCCCGCACTCTCAGAGGAAGTGGTTCTTCGCCTGTCCTCTGTCTTTCCCTTCTTCCGGAGCCTCTCATCTTCTCACAGTAAAATACAGCGCAGTTCATGCCCTGTTCTTCTTCAATTCTCCCGCCAGATAACGCACCGCTTCCTCCGGGGTAGGGATCTTGTCTTGACGCGGCACCCTGTTCTGGTATGCTTTTGTGATCGCATTGCTATTCAGCTGATTTGTATACGCCTCTGTCAGCGCTGCCTGCATATCCTCGCGTACTTCCTTCACACTCACCCCGTGTTTCTTCGCCAGTTCCCGATATATCTTCCGCATGCTCATAGAAATCTCCTTCGTGGTAAAAACTATAATCGCCTGTTCTTTTTGATTATAAGCGATAATATTATCTTTTTCAACCAAAACAAGCGTTACAATCGCTCGTTTTTGTCCTGTACAGAGCTTAAGATTAACACATTGGGAGGACATCAAAATGAATGAACAGTTTATCCGGGACCGGATCTCCAGTCTCCGGCAGGAAAAACAGATTTCTGAGCGAAAGATGAGCCTGGATCTGGGCCACAGCACCAGCTATATCCGCAGCATCACCTCCGGCAGGGCGCTGCCGTCCATGAGTGAATTTCTGTATATCTGCGAATATCTGGGCGTGACACCCATGGAGTTTTTCAACGAGGAACGGAAAACCACCCTGACCCAGCAGGAAGCGATCGAACACATTTATTCCATGTCGGATGAAGATATCCGGCTGCTGATCGGGTTCATTGAGCGGATGAAGGCTGGCGGAAAATGACAGGCAGTATCGTGAGTACCGGTGCTGCCTGTTTTTCAGAAACACACCTCCCCATCCTGTTCCATCTGTCCTCCTGCTCTTTGGACTGTGGCTCTCTTCTTCATGCCTCCTTCCATGCCGATGCATTCGTCAGCACCATCAAAAATAACACAGACAATCCATGAAAAAATCTCTGTCCTGCGATCCTTTTGTGCGCAGCTTAAAACCTCCTGCTTCTCTCATCCTTCTCATTCTCTTTTCTGCCCATATCCAAAAACTGCTCCTTTGTTTTTCTCTGTCTATAAGATTTTGTTAGAGTGGGACCTTCTGGGCGGTTCACCATGAACCCCTCCTGGGTTCACAACAGAAGCAGCGGCGGCACAAAGCGGCTCCTTATATCGCAACTTTCTTTTCCATACACGACAGCTCAAAAGGCAGACTTCTCCCCTGGCGGATTTCAACGGTTGGCACCAGAAATAGTTTCTCTATCTTTATTCTTTTGCAACAAATGTCTCTTTAAAGAATGATATATAAATTCGAAGTATGGCTGCCGTTCTCTCGATACCGGAACTCCTTTTTCAGATACCCGGCACTGACCAGATCGCTTAGGGCACGTTTGATGGTACTGCGGGACATCCCCAGTTCCCTGGCCATGGTAGGGATGGCAGGCCAGCAGCTTTTGTTCCGATCCGCCCGGTCGTGGAGATACATATAGACTGCCACCGCCCGATGGGGCAGTCCGGAAGCATAGATGGTTTCAAAGTATCCCATATCCCCTCCTTCTCTAATCCGTCCGCAGCGGCGGCCTTCCTGCAGGTCTGTGAGGCTGTAACGGCACGGTACGCTCTGTCATCCCCTGCCCCATACCGCCGCTTGCAGGCGGTCCTGACGGCGCAGGAGGCTCCTCAAACTCTTCCAGGTCATCATCCATCCGTCTGCGCAGGATCTCCTGCTCCAGTGTCAGCCGGTCCGCATAAGAGACTGCTCTCGCCGCATGCTGCTCCGCCACATATCCCTCTTCAAATTCAATCCCCCATTTAAAAAACAGGCGCAGCTCTGTCCGCATGGGATGGCATCCTGTTTTGGCCAGAATGAAATGTCCTTTGGGAAGGGATTTCAGTTCATCCGGGGTCATCAGCGGACGCTGGATCATCTGCAGGCTCTGGCTGGGATCATTCTTTCCCCTGCTGATGGAGCCGGACAGCACTGTCTTATTTCCCAGGGCTTTCGACAGGACTTCCGCACTCTCTGAGTTGGGCGCAAAGCCTCCAAACAGGATGTCCTGGCAGTTATCAATGATGATCTCACTGCCTTCTTTTCCATAGTTTTTCTGCAGCTGGGCAAAGGACTGGATGATGGGAACCATGCTGATGCGCCTGGATCGGCCCGCAGAGAACAGCATCTCCAGGGACTCTATCTTTGGTATGGTTCCAATTTCATCCCCAAAGATCACAACCCGGTTGGGCAGCTTCCCGCCATGCTCATCCGCGATGGACAGCATCTCCCAGTAAATCTGCTGCAGGAACAGACTAACCATAAAATATTTTGTATTGTCCTCCTCCGGCAGTACAATAAAGATTGCCGATTTGGAGTTACAAAAAGTCTCCGTGTCCATGGAACCGTCAAAGCATAGGATCTGCTCCATCTCCGAATCCAGAAAAGCGTTCAGTCTGGACATGGCCGTGGAAAGCACCGAGGCCATGGCCTGATCTGCGGTGTTCAGGGCGGCCCCGGCAAACCATTTCGCTTTATGGTCCGGAGGCAGCTTCTGCATCAGCAGCTGGAACTGGTTCTTTCCCTTTACCGGCGAGGGAGCCAGTAAATCCTGGATCAGCTTGAAAACGCTGGCGATGTGCCGCTGCTCCTTTGGACAGTATTCCGCGATCAACAGCAGCACACTGGTCAGGAGTCCTTCCGCCGCATCATAGAAAAATGCGTTCTGTCCATAGCTGGAAGAGTCTGCCCCGGAACTGATGATGGTCTTGGCCGTGATCTTGGCATATTTTTCTGCTCTGGCCTTGTATGCCAGGTTCTCCGGGTCCTCCAGCCACAGGTCCATGTATTTGTTTACCATACCCAGGATATTGTCTCCATCGGACCGGGTAGGATTCCGCAGATCCAGGATGGATATCTTGTAGCCATAGTATTTTTCTGCAATCCCTGCATAGTTTCGGAACAAGTCTCCCTTGGTATCCGTACAGAGAAAACTCATACCGCTGGCGCAGGCATATTCGATACAGGGATAGAGAAAGTTCTCCGTTTTGCCGACACCGGCAGCGCCGATCATCAGAAGATGGATGTCGCCGGAATCAACCAGGGCCGTGACGCCTCCATGGGAAAACTTTCCGCCCACCACGATTCCCTGAGTCTCCGGCAGGTTCTTTCCCTGTCTCCACAGCTTTGGTTCGTATGGGATATGGGAATAAGTCTTTTTGACTTCCATATCTGTGGCGAAGCGGGCGGTCCCATACTGCCCGTCACCCACGGTTTTGGATTTGATCCCGTCCAGGTTGTAGTGGCTGGACAGGAAGGTGACCAGCCCCAGCAGGGCGAACATCCCCAAGCCCGCACATACCAGGATTATGATCTGTGTGGTCTGCATTTTCACACTCCTCTCTCTTAATCTGTCAACAAGCACGATTTGTCTTCTGGCATAGATCTGCGCCGCATAGTTTCTCATTGCAGTAATCTACCACAACAATTTATACTGCACATCAAATTCATTTACCGTCATGTATGAGAACAACGGCGCTGGTGTGACAGTGACTTCCAAACTGCCATCATCTTGTCGTCTACAGCTTTGGTGATCCTGACGGTCTTGAAATAAAAACATAACTCAGGCAGGCATCAGGCCATCTGCAACATCCGTTCTTCCGTCATCTCCGGAGGTGGCTTTTCCTCTGCCGGTACCGCCTCTATCCCGTGCATGGCCTTGATGTCCTCATTCCAGTCCTTCCATGTGGACAGTTCCATCTTTACATCCGAATACCATGCCTCTGCCAGACTTTCCTGTATCCGTTCCGCCGCCTTCAGCCCTGCCAGGTCATGGTCCAAACACAGATGGATCTTTTTCAGCTCCGAATGATCCTGCAGCAGCTGGAACAATGCCTGGGAGCCAACTCCGCACAGCGCCACATAGCTGTGTTCCTTCCATTCGTTCTTGTGCAGCGAGATATAGGAAAGCATATCTATGGGCGCTTCAAACACAAAGACCTCACTGCTTTTCCCGTTCCAATGGAAACTGTACCGGGGATCGCTGCTCTCCAGATTTCCCCGGTAGCTTTTCCCCATGGTGTAGATCCCCTTCTTGTGGGCGTGTCTGGCCTTCCCTTCCGGATCATATCCCACAAAAATGGCATTATGAAACTGTCGGGTCTTATCCTTCGACAGCTCCAGGCTTTCGTAGATCAGGTTCTCCTTTGCAAAGGCAGATACCACCTCATAGTCAAGCAGGCGGGACCTTAACAGATACGCGAACACCCGCCGCATATCCCCATTAGCGGCTGGCAGGGCAAACGGCTTTCTTGGCACCTCCTCCTGCTTCCGGCTCTGACGGTAGGTCTGTCCCTGTTCCCCGCCCAGGAGCATGCTTACCGCATCCGGAAATGTTTTTCCATAATAATAGATCACGAAATCAATGGCCGCCCCGCCTTTGCCAGCGGAGCCGTGGTCGTACCATCGGTTTCCCCGGATGGTGATGCTGTGGTCACTGGACATCCTCCACTCCGGCCCAGAGCGCAGGAGCCTCTCTCCCTGACGTTCCAGGAAATCTTTCAGGTCCACGGTATTGGCCCGTTCCTTCTGTTCCTCCGTAAAATAGACATATCCCATGGTTTCGCCTCCTTTTTACATGCTCTGCTGCGGCTCATGATCGTCCTTCCTGTGTCCCTGCGCCATCCGCTTCTCCTGCAGCTTCTGTCTCCTCCTGCGATCAATGTGTCCCATGCCGGAGCCTCCCGATGCTTTCCGGTAATCCTCCTGAAAGATCCTTGACAGATGATGCATCAGTCTGGTGGCTGCCAAAATCAGATCCGGGTCCCGGAAGGAATCCAGGTTCTCCAGTAAAAACCGGGCGTAGATATTTCCCTGGGCGGCGGACGCTTCCAGGAATAGGACTGCTTTTTCCTTATCACGGGGCATCCCCGGCTGGCCGCACAGAAACAGTTTTCCAAGCGCATACTGGGCGTACTGGTTCCCCTGATCAGCAGACAGTTCCAGCCACCTTATGGCCTCCTCCAGATCCTGCGGCACATCTTCTCCCAAAAGATACAGACTTCCCAGACGGTACTGGACGTACTCATTTCCCTGGAGCGCCGCCTTCTGCAGCCATGCAACTGCTTTCGCCATGTCTCTGGGTATCTCTTCCCCCTTCAGATACAGACATCCCAGTGTGTACTGGGCAAAGGGCAGTTCCTGTTCCGCCGCTTCGGTCAGCCACCGGACAGCCGCCACCATATCTTTTGGGATATCCTCCCCTTCCAGATACAGCCTGCCAAGGCGATATGCCGCGAATCCGTTTCCCTGCTCCGCCGCTTTCTGAAACAGCTTCCCTGCTTTTTCTACATCCTTTTCTCCCAGGCAGCCTTCCAGATAAAGCTTCGCCAGTACATACTGGGCGGAAGTATTTCCCGCATTTGCGGCCTTTTCCAGCCACGCTGCGGCCTGTTGCACATCTCCTGTCCCCGTATCCAGCCAGAACTTTCCCAGTGCATACTGGGCATTCACATTTCCCAGTTTTGCGGCCTGTTGCCAGTAGCGAACGGCTTCTTCCTCGTCTCTTTCTGTCCCGATGCCCTGATACAGCATCTGCCCCAGGCGATACTGGAGTTTGTCGTCATGACTCTGTTCCTCCAGAACCTGGAAACCGGAAAAGGCATCCTGAAAATGTTCCTCCGCCTGCCCTGCCGACTTCTTTGTCCCTGTTCCGTCCCGGAACATTTTCGCCATCTCATAGCTTGCATAGGGATTTCCCTGTATGGCGGATGCATGATACAGCTCAAATGCATGCTTCAGATCTTTTTCCATGCCCTGGCCTTTTGCATACAGACCGGCAAGCGTGTACTGGGCATACTTATGGCTTTTCTCGGCTGCCCGCTCCAGCCAGAGAGCAGCAGTCTCATAACTCTGATCTGTACCAAGGCCGGCAAGATACATTTTCCCGATCCGGTACTGCAGATACGTCTTTTTTCTCTCTGGCAATTCTTTTTCAGCAGAGAGAAAAGCATTCAACGCTTTCCGGTACCACTCCCTCGCTGCATCCGGGTCTGCCTCCACTCCGAGACCGTCCGCCCACATCCGTCCCAGGTCATACATGGCAAGCGCATTTCCCTGCTCTGCTTCCTGGCAGAACAGACGCATGGCTTCCTGAAAATCCTGGGGGACTTTTTTACTTCCGTACAGATAACTGCGGGCCAGTTTGTATTGCCGGCTCCATTCGGCTTTTGCAGACGTTTTCTCTTTACCCTCAAAAAGGCCAGGGACATCCAGTTCCGGTTCTGACAGGAGCTCCTCAGCTTCCAACATGCTTTCTGCTTCTGCTGGAGCTGGTTCGGTTTCTTCTTCTATTTCTGTGCCTCCATCTATTTCTTCTGATCCATCCGGGATCCTTTCTTCCTCCAGTTCATCCAGGCGAACTTCTGCCGGTATCCTTCCCTGCCCTGATGTCTCCGACAAAAAATGGTGACCGCCCAGCTTTAATGCCTCAGCGATCACCATGTTCTTGATACTTTTTAATTGTTTCTGACTGGACAGGGGCGGCAGCGGCGGAGCCTTTGAGGAATAGGTCAGCCGGATCTGATCCTGCCATTCGCCCCATGCCCGATAGGCTTCCGACACAGCCGGGTCCTTTGCAAGCTCATCCACGATCTGATCTACCAGCCGTTTTACATCCGCTTTCAGATAGCCATATACCTTTTTCCCTCTGGTATTTTTGAGACGTCCAGAAAGCTGCTGCAATTTCTCCCCAATGATTGGATTTTCACATACGCCCTGCAGCATGCTATCCGCGAGCAGGCACATCCGCTCCGCTGCTTTTTCTTTCAAACTGCTCCGTGCCAGATTTTGTCCTTCGTAGATCTGGGCAAAATCCTGACGGAAGATATCGTGGGCCAGTTCCGAGCGCATGGCTTCGATGCCTGCTTTCGTCAGGAATCCATCATTGTCCTTTGCGGAATAGACCATCAGATGTACATGGGGATGATGCCCCTCATTATGGAAGGCCGCATACCATCTCAGATCCGCACTGTCAATCTTCATGTGCCTGGAGAGCATGGCACGTTTGGAACGCAGGAGCGCCATCCACTCTCTGGCGGAGTCATATCCGAGCCTTGCCGCATCTTCCCGGCGCAGGCTGACCACATGGGTCCAGACAGGTCCTTTGTGGTCAGATACTTCTTTCTGCACTTCTGTAAGGATCACCGGCTTTCCCGCATCCGTAAACAGGCCATGCTCACCGATCCGTTCCACACGGGGACGGTTGGCCAGGTAATCCACATAGTTTTCCTTCATGGCGGCCATGTCCAGGTTCCGTTCCAGCGCCTGAGTGATGAATTCGGAGGCGTTGCCGATGGTGGAGCGCTGTCGATAGTCCTCATACTCCAGCATATCTCTGGACTCCGGCATGTCTTTCAGGAGCTGCCGGATCAGATCTTTCTGGGCGGATGTTACTGGTAGGTTCTTTTTGCTCTCATCTGCTTTTTCCACGCCTTCACGGGTACTGATGTAGCGCACATAGTTCTGCAGATGCTCTGGCGGAGCGTCACGGATGTAGCGGCTGGTGAAGATCAGTTTTGCCATAGAGTATTTCCTCCCATAATAAAAAGGCAGCCGTTTTTGACTGCCTTTTCCAAAATCCTTTCATACATTTCCCTTTCTCACGCTTTCTAACACACAGTTTCTATCCAACTATTCTAATTGTTCCCATATCTGAAGTGAATTTTTTTCTATCTGCACCGATAAGTCCTTAGCTCGAATCGCAGAAATGTCATCTACAAGTTTTAATAATTCGGCTCTTAGGCCAACTATAGAATTAAATTTCATGGTAAATGGTGCATCTGTTTCCAAGAGCAATCTATCTTCTGGAATCACCTTTACCAATTCCCTTCCAGACTTCGTCACCAACATTTTTCTGTTAATTGAAAAGAATGCTCCATTTTCTACGGCCCTATTGCGTTCTGTAGATGTTCCCGTAAACCAATGAAATATACACTTACAAGTTTGAAATGTTCCCGCCTCTTCCAATTCATCTATAATTGTGCTGGCAGCCTTAACACTGTGAATAGATAATATTTTTCCCCCTTCGTCAGCACAAGCTTTAGCAATTTTCCGAAAACATGATATTTGCTGGGCTTTAGATCCAATGTAAGATGAATTAAAATCAATCCCTACCTCACCAATATATTGGGAATCCTTAACAAACTTTAGGAATAAATCTATCTCGTGCGCTCTTTCAAAGACTAGCTGCGGATGAAATCCCAACCCTACTTTTATATTTTTCACTCCACAACAGAACTTTTTTTCTTTTCCAAAGGCTTTTGGTGTAGTTCCTACAGCTATTATGCCAACATCTGATGTTTGAAACTCATGTATCAGCGATTGCATGTTATCCATCAAATCCAAATGAAAATGAACATCAATTAACATTTTCTATCTCCAAACTATCCTGAATCCACTGTTCAACTTCCATCAAACCCCTTGTGTATACATCGGCAAGCTCCGTAAGATATGTTTCGTCGTTTTCAAGCGGTCCTGGTTTATGAATCAGTATTTTATTTGCACACGGGTTCTCTTTTAATCTCTTTATAGCATACTGAAATGAGCGTATCTGTTCACCTATGGCTCCTCTATCATTAATGAGCTCCTTAACCTTTGGATACAAATATGAAGACGGATCAAAATCTCCAAAAGCACCATGCATCGCTGCTCTACGAATAATACATGGCAGACAATGTCCACAGTGTTGTGATTGCCCACTACGAATATTTGCACTATTGACAGATGAGCAGGAATATGACAATTTTACTACCCTCTTAAAAAAATCTTTATTAAGACATTCTGAGGCCATCTCACCTTTCGTTTTGTTCCAATATGGATTAGAGATGGAAAAATTGAAGAGCCCCCCTACTACCTCATTCCATAGCTTGAGATAAAAAGGATGAGTAGTTCTTGTGCTATGCGATCCAACCCGCATGTATTCCAGAGGAACATTTAACGCAATAAGTCCATTCTCTGGCATTAGTAATTGTGTACATCCTTTTGTTCCACTCATTGCCAAAATCGATATTGAGATAAAAAGAAAAGATCTGCTCCTCTGATTCATATCTTTTTCTGCTTCTGGCAACTCAATATCGGTAAGATTGGTCCACAGGTATGCATTTTCATGGGATACATTGTTATACTCACAATCAAGGGCAGCAAGCAAATTCGTTTGCCAATGACGTACCCTCCCCTCTCCAGCATGACTAACCAACAAAGTTGGCTGTTTTTGCTCCATATAATTAATTGCTGCAATCAAACTATCCATACCACCTGAAAAAAGTGAAGCAATCCCATATTTATCTGTTCTTTGACTGAATTTTTTTTCATCAGCAAGAAGCACTTCTCTCTTGGTAAACTGAATCTCCCAAATATCTCCCGTAAGAAATTTTAGCATTCGTTCCAGGGTTACTTTATACTCCTTCCACAAGCCATCAAATACAGGTATAGTAAGAGTTATTTCCCGCGTCCATGAGTTCTGAGATTGTTTATCTCTTGAAATCTTCATGTCAGCAATATAAACCATCAGACCAAGGATGATTGCATCAATACCGCTTTCTGAAGGATAAATGCTTTGCTTACTGAGTTCATTCATTGTTGTCTGAAGGCCATAGCGAAGTGAGCTATCCGATGCCAAGAACGGAAGCTTTACAGAAATAGTACTGTTATTGGGATGCGTATCACAAACAAGACTGTGTAAGTCTTTATCGAATGACGCTATTAAATGATATCTATACATGGCCGTTACCTAATCCTTCCAAAATTTCGTAAGTCTTCTGATAAATACTATCCGTAATTTTTTGCGCTTCGTTATTCGTAATTTGCATATTACGATTTCTAACATCCACAAAAGCATCCGAAACACTTTGTTTTATCATTTGTTCCACTTTTTCCTCAATATGTGCTACTTCATTAATGTCATTTGGAAGTGTAATCGTTTTATTGGCAATGTCATTCATAAGTTGTTCCAAAACAACTTTGCTCATAAAATTCTGTAAAACTGACTCACATTCTTCATGTGTCAAACTCTCAGTCGGTTTGCCATATAAATCAGGATCATCCGCAATCGCATCGTAGTATGCTGACCGGGCTATCCCCTCATCATTAGGTCCTCCATCTGGGCATATAAACGCTGCAATCTTTACAAAGAAATCAGATGCTGAAAGACCTTCTATATTTCCAAGCGAAAGCCGTTGTGCAATTTCTTTTGCACCGCCGCCTGACAGATTATTCAGAATCCCATATAATCTTGCGGCGCTCCCTCTTGCCGTTCCCAGTCGAGTGGTAGCTTTTAAACTTCCACCTAACGATCGATTAACATAACTCGATATGGTTCTTTTCATGGAACCACTATCGCGACCCCCTTCAGATATGTAATGAGTGAAAGATGTCCTTGGCCCTCTGAATCGATTTTCATCACCATTTGGTGGAATCGTTGTTAGGTTCTGCGTAACTGACTGAGCCGGCACAAACGGAGTATCCTCTTCAAGCCACGAAGGCACTAATGGTGTATGCCCAGATTGGCCTTTATTTCTCGTTGATGTACCCATTGGCTATTATACCTGCGCTTTCTTAGCAGCTGCTTTTATCATATCATCTGTGCTATTAATTTCAATTTCTTTAAAGAATTGATTAAGTTTACTTCTCGCTACTGAGCTTTTCGGTATACAAGCATCCCATCCTCCAACAGCCCAGATACCAAGTTTCTCAAACGGAAGTGTAAGGAGGAACCCTGCAAGATCTTCCTGAAGTTCTACTCGGAATTCAACCAACTTCCTAACGCCTTCCACAACCTTTGGTGTTTTGTTTTCTGAAACATTTCTAATAAATATATCTTGAGAGACAATTTTAAAAAGACGTTTGGCATCCCCATTTTCTAATTTAAGGATTTCCTCTTTTTTGTTGGCAACATTAAATTTTCCACCTCTCACAATAGATATCAATTCCCGCAGTCTTTCCTCTGGGCTGCTAAAGAAGAAATCATTCTTCTCTGCACAGGCAAAAAAATATGGCCTAAGATCCCTGCCAGCTAAAGAGGGTTCTGTTTCCATCCATGCCTTCACATCTTCTTGCTCAAGGAATTTTCTGAAACTTTCATGTCTAACCACTGGCTTATGAGACTTTTCAACTTTTCCTCCCCCTGACCTTTTCTTTGGTTGAGGCAACTTAGTAGGATCTCCTTCTGTTTCTATGGCATGTTCTTCATCTTCAGCCATCTTTTCTGGAGTATCCTTTTCGGCACAAACTTCAAATGCTAAGCAGACACCATCCTCATTAAGTTCTGCAGCCAAAGCTTTATAAAATTCACCATTATACTGCTCTGCGAGCATCATTTTTGCCAGTACAGCCATCTCCAGATCCTCTTTTGCAAATCCACGGTTATATGAAACCTCTGTCCTCAGCAGAAGCATATTTACAAACCTTTTTATATTTCTCGGATTTCCATTTGTATTCTCCGCTAAAATTTTATCAATACTTTTTGCAATCGCAATATTTCCGACCACACGGCTGTAGCTATCACCCAGTGCTTCCTTTATTTCTTTTGTAGATAGTTGTTCCAACGCCCAAGGTTTATGTAATTTGTTGATTACGATATTGACTAAAGACTTTAATCCATCTGATTCACTCAACTCAGACTCAATAAGCAAAAGCATTATATATAACTGTGCCTCTGCAATACCAATCCGTGGTATATGAAGTGGAATTTGAATAAGTTTCTCTAAATACTTATCAGCAAATCGATTATAATCAATTTTTGTTCCTATATCCTGGTTTTCAGTATCTTGTTCAATAATTCGAGGGAAATATTCTATTACAGAATATCGAATCATCAAATCATCTGCTGCAATAATAAAAGCAGCATTGTCTAATGACAAAAACATCCTTACTGCTTCCAATGTCTCTATCGCTACTCGCGGCAGACATCTGTCAAGATCATCAATAAGCACCACTAACTTCTCTGCATGTGCTTCTCTGAAAAGATCATTGAAATTCTTTCTGAATTCTTCCATCTCCTTATAACCAGATGTCTCTGTTTCAGTATCTTTTATTAACCCACCTATAACGCCAATTAGTTCCTCGACTTTTTCCTTATCGGTTACTGTTTCTTTAATATGATTGGCCATACTATTGATTATTGCCAACGGTGCTGTTCCAGTCGCAATTGATACCGCAGTTTTACCAATACTCTTTGCAATACTAAGTTTATCAAGATTGGTCCATACTTTTCCGCCAATCTCTTTAAGTTTTCTCAGCCCTCCTTTAATTTTATGTTTTTTATAATAATGTTTTGACTTTTTCTCTACTTGAGAAACGATTGCGCTCATCAACGCAATTTTTGCATCCTCAAACCCTTGATACTGCCAACTGTTGAATCGTACAATTACGACATCTGTGGAGTCTATTTTTGTTTCCTCGTCATTTTCCCATTCTTCTTCCTCTCTTTCATCCCAATCATCAATATCACTATTTCCATCCAAAACAGAATTTGAATATAGCTCGGCCTCTACCATGGCAAGAACACTGGATTTACCTGCTCCCCAGTCACCATGAACACCAATAGAAACAGAATCCTTGCTATCTTTTATTATAGAAACTATCGTTTTGGCTATGGCCATATTGTTCAATCGATCTATACTCGTTTCATTATCAGAAAGAATCATTCGTTTATCCCCTCTCCTCATCCGTGCCAAGCAGCTTTTTCAAATCGTCAATATCAGGAAGAGCTTTTTTAAGCTCATCTGACATATCCTTTGAGGTCTTATAAGTTGCCACCCCCATCGGCTTGCTGTAATCCCTGATAACAAAATCCACAAAAGCTTTATTCATATCCTTGCATAGAATAATACCAATGGCAGGATTTTCATGTGGCTTCTTCTCAAATTTATCAAGTACGCTTAAATACCCTGACAATTGTCCCAAATATGATGTCTTAAATTTTCCTGTCTTCAGTTCAACCGCTACGAGACAATTTAATTCTCGATTAAAAAATAAAAGATCGATATATTGGTCCTCGCCAAAAGCATCCAGGTGGTATTGATTTCTCACGAATGTAAAATCCTTTCCAAACGTGAGAATGAACATTTTTACATTGTGGATTATCGCATTTTCTACTACCTTCTCATCTATATCTTCTCTATCTCTAATGCCCAATTCCTCCACATTGATATAATCAAGCAGATATTCATCTTTAAAGGTATTAACTGCCCGGAATGCCTGATCCGCTGCTGGAAGTGTTTCATAAAAATTGTTTGGCAGTCTGCCCTGATGGTGATAATCATCCGATGCAATACTTCTACCCAAAGCCTCATAACTAAACCGCTCTGTCGCACACCTTTTAATATAAAAAATTCTTTCATCTTCATCTTTTGTCTTTGAAAGAATAAGTCGATGATGTGAAAATCCAATACTCAAAAACTCTTCCATGGGGAATTCCTGCGTTTTTGGCACAAGCGTGTTCCAAATTTCATCATTACATTCATTAAGCAATTTGGCACATGTATGTGCCAAATTTGAACCCACATTATTCTCATAGTTTACAGGAGAATTATCCAATTTTTTCCATTCTTCATAAAATGTACGCATATATCGAAGATTACGCGCCGAAAAACCCCGAAGACCTGGAAGTTCTTTGTCCAGCCGCTCACTGATCGCATCTATTGCTCCTTTTCCCCAAAAACCATTCCGGGAGTTTAAAGAAATGTACTTTCCAATACCAAAATACAGCATCAGCTGTTTTTCATTCACAATTTTGGAAGCATTATATTGGCTTTGCAAAATAGCAGTCTTTATTGTTTGGACAGCCTCATCGTAATTTTGAATTTCACTCATGGTCATTCTCTCCTAAAAAGAGTCTTATTTTTACAATACTTTTACATACGTTTCCTCTACAATTTCCCGCACACAATCTATCTCTTATTATATTCTCTGTAATGCAGTTTTGCAAATATTTTATGCATGATCCCGGATGCCACAATGCTTTTATATCCAATCGAAGCGCTCCCCGTAGCTAAGCAAACTACGGGAAGCAACCCATACCTCATTACGTTCGGCCTTGATTTGTTACGCTGCGAGCAGCGAAGGAAGTACCCTCCTGTGATTTTTCTACAGCACACCCAGCTTCTTCAGCAGCGCCACACAGTCCTTCGCTCCCTGCTCATACAGATACAGGCAGTCGTGATCCGCCGCCAGCAGTGTCGCCTCCACATAATCCGTGATAGCCTTCTTCACATCTTCCGGCAGGTCTTTTATCTTCTCCTGCATCTCTTTGCTCAGCCCGGCCACCTTTTCCTGCAGCTCCTGGTCCTCCGGCGAATGCTCATTGCGCTCACGCACTGCTGTTTCTGTCATCTCCCGGATCACCATCTCATAAATTTCTTCTCTGTCCATTTTCATTTCACTCCTTTTTTCAATCAACATAAACGGAACTGTTCTCACAGTCCATATACAATACCAATAAACTTTTTCCTTTTAGTTTTCACGTTTCTGATACTTGTATGCGTCATTCAGCTCCACTGCGCCGTTGAGACGTTTCACCTCCTCCACGCACTTTGCATGGAGCTTCCGGAATGCACTTTCATCGATCCGGCTCTCTGAATGGTAGGCGATCATATGCGCCAGCATGGAAAGCTCCACCGCGATCTTAAAGTCCATCCGGGCCAAGCGGTTCTCGGTATCCTGCACCGTGCTGGTGAGAACAGAGGACAGGGACTGCAGCAGATAGTCTTCAGCCTTTCCGGAATTCAGATAGCCGCAGTAGAACTTTAACGCCTCCGTGACAAACTCATTCCGGGAGCGCACATTGGCGGCTGGCAGAAGGTTGTCTGCCATCTCCAGCACTTCCTTCTCGATGTAGAAACCGGCCCGCACCTTTTCCTTTCCCCTGGCCATCCATGCCACCTCCCCTCTGACCGGCACATTTCTGCCCGGTATTCATTTTTTGTTTGTAGGAATCCCCCAAATTGCCTCTTTTTCCCGGAACCAGGTATAAAAAACCTCTGGCCCTCCCGAAAAAGTATGCACTTTTGTCCTTCCGCACGGCTTTGCCGGGCGGTGTTTTCCGGGTTTAGGCTGCGAAAGCAGCATAAACCCTTTAACCTGCACACCTTTCGACCCGGAACTCACGCCGCTCTGGCCAGATCACCAACCCTGCCCAAATTGCTCCAACAAGGCGGATTTCCCTTCCGGTGGTAACTACTGCCACCCCTTCCCCGAAAACGGCACACGGGGCCACACGGCGGCTTACAGGGGCGGATGCCGGGGGCACGTTCTCTGCACCATATGCATACCGTCCCTATCCTGCCCGAATTCCTCCTGTATCACCTGCTTCCGGGCGGTTTTCTCGCTTCTTTTCTGTCTATCCTGCTCCCTTGGCCTTTCCATTCCCCGTCACTGCCATCACTCAGAATGCTTTTTACATGCTGCCCCTGTCTTCACTCTGCCTATCTGCATTCCTCTGCCTGTTCGGACGGGACGGCCTGGCATTTTCCTCTCTGGCGATCCGGTCATCCAGGTACTCCCTAGTTGCCTGAGGCACATATTTTTCATAGAGTTTCTGGAGATATTCCTTCAGTTCCGCCTGCAAATCTGCTTCCTTCTTCCCCATATGGTAGGTCAGGGCATCCAACCGTTCCGTATTGAAGCTCATGGTCAACGTAGTATTTTTCATCTTCTTCTCCGCCTCCAATCATAAAATTTTCTTTTCTCTGTCTGTTCCCATCTGTTCCTGGTTATCCTTCCTCCATCACCGGAACTGCCTGCCCCTCCTCCGGTTCATTCACCCAGTTCTCATAATCCTCCACGCTGCAGTACCCTGCCAGCATGGCAGAAAACGCATCCAGCCGGCTGGCCTTCACGCCGGACAGCTCCATCTGCAGGCCGGAATATCCTTGGAATACCCGCACCACTTTTGCGTCCAGCACATCCGCCCAGGCTTCCTTCCCTGCCGTTGTCAACGTAGTCCCGTCCAGTTCCACGATAGTGTGGGGCAGCCCGTAGTCGATCTCGTCATGCACCAGATGCAAGTTCTCCCATCGGGCGCACAGCAGATCTTTCAGGCAGGCTTCCATAGTCTGTCCCTCATCTTTCTGTTGCATCATCTCTCCGGGATCCCTGGCCTGCGGAGCTGCCCCCGCCAGATCCTGACGGTTCTCCGTTTCCTTCTGGCAGTTGGGGCAAAGCTCCGGATAAAAACGCAGCTCCAGACAGTCGCTGCGAACATATGCCATGCTGACCTCCGGCCTCTCTACAAGCATGTCCGCCAGGAGTTCTGCCAGTGCCGGATTTTCAGAAAGAGAAAAATCACACCCTTCCTGTACCTGATCCAGATAAAAGATCCAGTTCCCGTCTCTCGTTCCATCGGTCCCAGTCTGGATCATTTGGTCCGCCAGCCGGGACAACCCTGCCCCGAACTCCGACAAGGAATCATATTCCAGGGCGGCGGCATCCGGCACATAGGAGGCGTAACGGGCATAACCATATCCCTCAGATTCTACCAGGACACCGTCACGCCTTCCCTCTCCCGACACAAGGAGACAGTGATAGATCCCGTCTCGGTCCTCCTGCATCAGATCGATATTTTCCTCAATACAGGGCAGCCCCTCCAGGGGATTTCTCAGAAACTCTTCAAACTCACCGGCTGGCAGGCACACCTTTTTTTCAATCTCCGCCTTCTGGAACTTAAAATCCGGCTTGTATAAAAACAGCATATCTACTGGGTTGATCGCACATCCCTCCTTCCTTCAGGTAAAATCCACTTCGTAAAGGGTTTTCACCACCCTCTTATATTCCGCGTGCCGCAGCGCCTCCTTTGTTCCATGGCGCACCTTTTTGTTCAGCTGCTTCCTCCGCAGGGAGATTCCCCGCTTCAGTTCGCCCCGCATGCTGTCCGGGCCTCTTCCCCGTACCCAGTCGGCTCTCCTTCCCCTGGCTGTGCCGGGCATTGGTTTCTGTAATGCCATCGCTTCCTCCTGTTCTGCCGTTTTATCAACCGGCTGCTGTTTTCTTTCAGCAACACACCATACCGGAACCTTCCCGAAAAGTCGATACCCAAAACCCACAAATATCCCTTTTCTTCTCTGCAGATTTTGGCTTCTTCCTCTCCTTTACGGGATCCCCGGCAGACGGCCCGTGGCGTAGTAATGGCTGCGCCAGAAATTGGAGTTCAGGTCACCGTAGCCAATGGGATTTCCTGCATGAAGCATCTTTCCATCCCCCACATACATCCCCACATGACTCACCGGGCCGGGGGATGCATAGGTCCCGGTGAAAAAGATCAGGTCACCAGGCCTTGCCTCCTCACGGGGCACGATGGCGCACTGATTATAGATTCCTTCCGCTGTTGTCCTTGGCAGGTTATAGACGCCGGACTGTGTGTAGATCCAGCAGATATACCCGCTGCAGTCAAAGGACGTGGCCGGGGAAGAGCCGCCCCACACATAGGGGTAGCCGATATATTTCGTGGCTTCCGCAAGTAGCGCCCCGAAACTCCCATCCCCCATGGCCTCCCCTGCCTCGAAGCTGCCAGGCCCCACCCGGCCATAGACTGCCGTGGTGTAGATCCGCTGGGCGTTGGCTCGGTCCTCCATGGTCAGGGTCCTTCCCAGAAGGCTTTCCAGATTGCGGCAGATCTCCTCCTGATCGGTGAGGAAAATGGCCACCGTATAGGTTTCCTCCGTGATGCTCCCATCCTCTTCCTCTACCTCCCTGGTCCGTTCCTCGTAGCGCAGGAAGCATTCCAGAAAGTCCTTCTGCACACGGCGGGAGGGCTGCCCCTCGCCAAAGTACAGGGCATAGAACCAGGCTTTAACCCGGCTCGCATCGATCTCCCCGCCCTCCAGGTTGTCCACGCCGGCGATCAGGCTGTCCAGATTCTGGAAACTCTTTCGGATATCCTCGATGTATTCCCGGTACTCCTCCGGCACCTTTTCTGACAGCGTCCCGCCATGGAAGGACAGATCCACAGCAGAGAAATTGTGCGTACTGGTGCCGTCCAATGCGCCCAGGATCATGAAGGTCATCAGGATGAATGGCAGGAACACCGCAACGATCACGGAGGCGATCGCTGTCCTGGCCCGCTTGTCCGTGACTGCCACAGCGGCTGCCTTTACTGCCAGGGTAATGGCTGCGGATGCGGCCATCTCCATCATCTCCTTTCTGAATTATACTCTATATCGGTCTTTTTTCAACCGATTAGGATACTGTTTATTTGCTAAAATGTTGGTTAAACTACCTCTATAGCGAAAAACAGAGGTGAACCCATGGAAGGAACAGACGCAAAGGTGATCGGCAGCCGTATCCTGGAATGCCGTAAAAAACTGAAATACAGCCGGGAGAAGCTGGCAGAGGCCGCAGACGTATCCAATTCTTTCCTGGCGGAAGTCGAACATGGCACCAAGAACTTTTCCGTCCCGGTACTGGCAAGGCTCTGCAAGGCCCTGGGAGTATCTGCTGATTATCTCCTGTTCGGCAGGGAAGACACGCCGGATACTTCCGGCATTCTTCAGATGATCTCCGGCATTGAACCGCAGTACCTGCCCCATCTGGAGGAACTTCTGGCCGCCTACATCAAGACCATATCACTTGCTGAAACCCGTTAGCTGTGCCGAAAAGCACAGCTTTTTATATCTGCAATACCTGATGCTTTCAGCAGCCATCTGCCATTTCCCTGTTGCCGCACCATCAGACACATATCTTTTGCCTGTGGTTACCTGCATGTCTGTTCCTGTACATACCTTCTTACATATTCATGCCGTCAAACATGCTGTACTGTTGAGGCGGCTCCTCAACCCGGTGCCTCCTCTCCTGCTTCATCACTTCTTTCGTTCTCCTCAAAGCCATCTTCAGCACATCCTCATCCATGCCGGCTGTCTCGTACCCTTTCACGATTACACTATAATAACCGCTGTGAGGCATGGCAGCCTGCCTCCCGTCATTCATCACATAGACCATGGCAGACACGTTTTTCCCTTCAATCTCCACCTCCAGGTTCTCCTTCCGGTAGAGGTGCGGCCACCCTTCATAGCGGTCCAGTGCCTTTTCATTCTGGGGAGAGATCTTCCATAAAAGCACAGGCACACTGGCGTTTTCCCGTGGCTCTATGGTGGCCACTCCCCGGAACAAAAGCTCATAGCCTTTGACCTCGCCGGTTCCCACTACCGATGCACCGGGACACCGGCGTTCCATCTGGGTGAGGTTTAAATTGCTCCCATATGCGATATATAACCGTTCCTCTTCTCTCTTCATTCCCATTCCTCCTGTTTTCCTGTCCTCTACATGGACATGGTAAAAGCCGGAGACTCCTCCCCGGCTTCCTGTCCTTCTGTATGCTGTTCTTCTGTCTGCCCTTCTGCTGCGGCCTGCCTTTCCGCAGCCTCCGCCATCTCCTTCTCTTTTTTCTGCCTCATCCGTTCCTTCTGCGCCAGAGCCTGGGCCGGATCCTTCCAGGCGATGCAGCCGTCCAGATGCTCCAGCAGATGCCCCCTGGCGGTCTTGAACTCATCTCCGATGAGCCCCAGACGCAAAAGCCAGGTACGGAAGGTGTATTTTTCATTCTCTGTCACGGTCTTCCTGCGGCTGGCGCAGCTCTGGTTCAGCGCCTGCGCCCCGATCGCCAGACAGAGCTGGATATACGCCTTGATTTTCCCTGCATGGACCGTGCCGTTGAACAGCCGGAACTCCACCGTGCCTTTCTGGAATACGCTGTGCAGGTTCAGACAATGATACCGGCTGTCATCATAGTGGGTGTCCCTGCGGCTGCTCCCGCCATACCAGATGCGCTCCACCGCCTCCATGCTCTTTGGCTTCCGGCTGTTCAAATCGTCCAGAAAACGCTGTTCCACCGGCTGGCACCAGCGGTGCTGCCTGGCTACCGAAACCTGCAGGGCCTTGTAGATCAGGTCCTCCTTTGCCGCCATGATGTTGGTGATGTTCCGGAGCGTCCGGGCATCAAAAGGGGATGCATCGATATGCACATGGATCCCGCAGCTTTTGTTCGCAAACGCACCCGCTTCCCGCAGCTTCCGAATCAGCTCCTGGACCGTCACGATATCCTCATACCTGCAGATCGGACTCACCATCTCCGTCCGGTATTCCGGGGATGCGTCAAACCTGGTTTTTCCTTCTTTTCTCTGGGCCTTGATACTGGCATCGCTCATAAATTTCCATTCCCGCTGCTGTTGGTCCTTTGCCGCATAGGTGTCATAATAGGTCCCCACATAATAGGACGATGTGCCAAAGTGTGCCGCTGCCACTTCTGCCGCTCGGCTTCGGCTGATCCCGGTCAGTTCGATCTCAATGCCGAACTTCTGGTCCTTCAGATCCATGCCTGTCCACCTCCTTGTCAGGATATTCCGGCCTCCATCAGCGCCCGCCTGCCTTTCCGAACAGCCTGGCCTTGTAATCCGGGGCTGTGACCATCAGGTTATACCGTTCATTGCCGCACTTATAGAGGCACACCCCTCTCTGGGGATAACGGATCAGGGAGAATTCACTGGGTTCCAGCTGCAGGGTGTCGATATAGAACTTCTCATCAATGGCACCGGCATTGAACAGGAACTGGTGGGTGGGGATGGAGAACAGGGGCTTGGTGTACTCCCGGATTCCCTCGATATTGAAGTCCTCCAGGTTCTGGCTGGCAATAATGACCGCTGAATTTTTCTTCCTCACCCGTTTCATAAAGTTCCGCACATACTCCACAGCTGTCAGGTTGGAAAGAAATAAATAGAATTCATCCAGGCTGGCCGCCGTATCCCCGGTGGTCAGAAGCTCGTTGCTCATGTAGGACAGCACGTTGAACAGCAGGGCATTCTTCAGGCTTTTGCTGGCCTGTAAAAGCCCCTTCACCCCGAAGGTGACAAAGGTGGAATCCGTGATGTTGGTATGCCCGTTGAAGAACTTGGACTCCGCCCCCTTACACATGGAATGCAGCCCCAGGAGGATGTTCTGCAGAAGCTCCGCCGTGTAAAGCTGCCGTTCCTTTTCATCAAAGCCTTTGTATTCCGCCTCGATAAAATCGTACATCTCCGAAAGGGTTGGGTAATCCTCCGGCCCCAGCAGTTTAAAATCCATCTGGTCACTCAGGCCCCGGCTCTGGTACAGCTTCTGCAGCATGATCTCGATCACATCGATCTCCCGGTCTGTGAAGTCCTTGTAGCTGCGGAAGAAATCCTTTAAAAAGCTGATGTGCTGGCTCAGACGGCTGCTGATCCGGAAGGTCTCCGGGGCATCCGGATCCTCCGGCCCGTCCCCCTCATCCCATACCTTCGGCTCCAGGGGATTGATGATATAACGCCCTCCCATCAGGTCAATGAAGCACCCCTGCAGGTTGTTGGTCAGATCCTCATACTCCATCTCCGGGTCCAGGCAGATGACGTTCATGCCCGACTCCCGCAGGTTGCACAGGATCAGCTTCAGCAGATAGGACTTGCCCTGGCCGGAGTTGCCAAGGATCAGGATGGAGCCGTTGGTTTTGTCCTCCGCCCTCTGGTTAAAATCCACCAGGACATTGCTGCCGAACTTGTCACGGCCCACATAGAAGCCATGGGGATCCGTCTTTCCGCTGTAGTTGAAGGGATAGAGGTTGGCCACGCTGCTGGCAGGAAGCACCCGCTCGAACTGGTCCCGGAACACATTTTTTCCGCTGGGCATCACGGACTGGAAGCCCTGTTGCTGCCTCAGCATCAGCCGGTCCACGTTCAGCTTGGAGCGGATCAGCTCTGTCAAGACCTCTGTCTGTAACAGCTTCAGACGGTCATAATCACTGGCAGACAGTTCAATGTACACTGCCGTGTGCAGCAGCGGTTCCCGGTTCCGGTGGGTCTGGGCCACGATGGTTGCCACATCCTGCAGGTTGCTCTCCGCCATCACGGTCTGCTGCAGGTCATTGGTGTTGGCCCGCTCCATCCGGTTCTTGCTGGCGGCGTTGCTGATGATCTTCCGCTCCTCTGCCGCGTTCACATGGCGGGTATAGATCCGAAGCGTCACCCCGTCCTTCTCCCCCAGCCTTTTTAAGATGGCCTGTTCCTCCGTGGAAGTAGGGTATTCCCTAAGCGCCCAGACACACCGGAAGGTGTTTCCACAGATGAAGTGGTCCGTATTGAACTTGACTATCGAAGGGGCGATCATATCCAAAAACTCCTGCACGCGAACATCTTCCGGATATCCGGACTGGTCTGTATTTGTATTCCTCAATTCTGTTCCTCCTGTCCTGATTTTCTGCATGAAAAAACGCCAGACGCTTTTTTCACATCTGACGCTCCTAATCTCTATGATTCCATTTTTATAGCTGCTGGCTCATCCCCTGGGCTTGTTCGATCATGGCAAGATACCGGTCAAGCTGCACCTCCTCCAGTCCCGCGATCATCTCCGCAAACGGCCCTGTATCTCCTTCCACCGCATAGGTTTCCAGTGTATTGAAGTAATCCAGCCTGTCCTTCTTGTCTATGGATATGGGAGCAAAGCCGTTTGCCATCAGTTGGTAATTCATGATCAACCTCGATGTCCTCCCATTCCCGTCCGGGTAGGGGTGGAGCTTTACAAACTCTGCATGGGTCCATGCCGCCAGCTCGATCAGGTTCAGCTGCTGTCCCTTCCAGCCCAGGTCTGCATAAAAGTCTTTTGCCTGCCGGTACATCTCATCGGGGGAAGGCGGGGTATGCTGTGCGCCGGAAATATACACATCCACATTTCGGTAAACTCCGCCTGCCAGGATGTTCTTCATCAGGATTGCATGGATATCTTTGACGATCTTCTCATCCAGCGCATACCCTTTTCCAATACAGTCTTTCACATAGTGGAAAGCCTTCTCATGGTTTATCGTCTCATAAAGCTCCCGCAGACGCTTGCCGCCCACGCTGATCCGGTCCTCCAGCACCAGCTTTGTTTCCATCAGTGTCAGCGTGTTCCCCTCTATCGCCGTGGAATGGTGGGTATATTCGATCTCAAATGCCCGCTCATAGCTGGCAATGGTCAGTTCCGGAATCAGGTGCTTTCCTTCCTGATATGCATCCCGTTTCCGTAATAATTCCGGATAGTCCATATGCTGCTCCCTTCTTCCCTTTTCCAAAGTATACCACACTTTTGCCGGGTAGTAATCCACTATTTTCCCTTAATCATCCGGGATGATCCACCGCTCCCCGTCAAAGTCCTCAAACTTCTCACTGGTCACGTTCTGCTCATAGTATACAGCCATGATCCGCTTGATATCTTCGCTCCCCGCCCGGCTGGCAGAGAATCCCTGCTCTTTTAAGGATTTTTCGATACGGTCCAGGTAGGAGAACACCTCCGTCCCTTTCTCGTTGTGGAGCCGGATGATGATTAAAAATTCCCTGGCTGTAGCCATCTGTACCTGAATCCGGTCCAGGAAATTCTGGTCACGCTCCAGCAGCTTCCGTACTACCGGGTTCCTCTCCTCCTCTGCCCGTTTCCTTAAGAAGCTCTTGTTCTCTTCAAAATTCTCCCGGCTGTTTAAACACAGCATTTCAATCTCCGCCACACCTTTTAACACATTCATCAGGGCATACACCCTGGCCCCCACGCTGGAATCGGACAGCACCGACAGGTTGGTGGGCCGGATCATGAAATACACCAGGTCGTCCCCGTCATAGGTCTTAAGGCTGTAATCACCGACTGCCTTTGTATTGATAAGCTGGCGGGTGGACAGCTTCTGCTCCCTGGCCTTTTTCTCTTTTCTGCTCATTGGTGAAACCTCCATTCAAAAAATTGCTGCCGGAAAAAGAACGCGCTGGCATAGCAGAGGAAATCCAGGATGCTGGTATCCTCAAAACGGATCGTCAGAAACCCATAGACAGCGGTCAGGATCGCCGGGATGACGATCCCCGTCTGGGTAATGGCAAGGACAGAAAGAAGGACACCCACGCCTACAATGGTGAGATCCTTAAGCTGCCACAGCCACATGGTCGCCTTCGCTTTCAAATGGTCCGGATAAATATACATCACGCTCTCCCCTTTCTTAACATAGCTTTATCTCCTCCATCCCTGAAATCTCTTCTCCATATTTCTCCTGCTCTTTCTGCTTCAGAGCAGGAAAAATACAGAAGGACGGGACCTGCCGTATGGGGATCCCAAGCCTTTTAGCCTCCGCTTTCTCTGCCCGCATCCCTGCAGACAGTTTCTCCCCACACAGCCAGAACTCGTCACAGGCAGCCAGGACCCTCCGGCCCATCTTAAGCCCGGCCTCCCGTTCCTTTGGCACCCGGTCATCCAGAAACCGGGGATACATCAGGTGAACCGCCACCGGCGTATACCCCTTTGCCGCCGCATACCGGCAGGCCGCTTTCGCAAACGCCACATTCCCTTCCACATCCCCGGCGTAGGGGGATGCGATATATACCAATTTACCCTCTGTCATTTTGCCACCGCCTTTACTACGGTTCTGGTCATGTTAATAGCGCTCTGGGCCGCATAGACCGTACTCATGATGTTGGCCCTGGTGTTGGTATCCAGCCCGAACTGCCCGGCAATCCTGGGCACCTCCCCGGCTGAGAGCATCAGTCCAAGCCCCAGAAGCGCATGGTCTTTCAGCACCATAAGACCAGCGATCAGGATCGTTGCCTGCAGAAAAGCTGTCAGACACAATCCAATGACCTGCTTGCACCAGCTGGTGAAACCATCCAGGTATCCCCTGGGGATGCTGAACATGTAAAGGCTCCCCACCGCAATCTGGATCACCAGGATCCCGCCCCGCTTTAAGTTTGCAAAGAACACCTTGATGGTGGCGTATCCCATCATGATCAGGATAAAGATCATCAGAATAGGGCTGGTGATCTCCGTCAGGCCGCCGAAAACACCGCCGCTGCTCATGACCTCCTCCAGACTCGCATCCTGCAGGGTGCCGATGATGTTATTGGCAAGCGTGCCCACATCCGTCCCAAAGCCCGTGATCCCTGCCGTAAAGCTGGCCTGCAGGGATACGCACAGCTGGTAGAGCCGCACCGGCACCACGGAGAACAGCCCCACTGCCAGAAATCCCTTCACGGCATTCAGGGCCGTATCCTTCACGCTGCCCCTGCCGGACTGGTATTCGATGCCGCACTCAAACACAGCCACCACAAGTCCTACTCCGTACAGCGCCCATCCAAACTGGAAAAAAAACTGCACGATTGCCTGGACCCAGGCCATCTCAAACAGCTCCGCCCCCATATTTCCCATGGCGGAAAAAAAGTTCCCAAGGAACCCGATGATCTGCCCGTAGATCCAGTCCACGATCTGTCCAAGAACCGTGTCCGCCACAAAATCCCATATAAACATAGGTCTGCCTGTTCCTCCTTTCTTTTTCCGGAGACCAAAACACATGGACTGTCAGGACATGTCCATCCCCTGCCCGACACCATATTTCCAGCACAGCCTGGGGACGATCTCCGGCAGCATCTCCCTGTTCCAGCAGCTGCTGATGTCCGGTCTCAGTTCCACTTCCGAAAGGATCTCATCTTTTTCCTTTTCCCCAAGGGGATGTGCGTCAATCTCCTGATAGGTATCATTTCTATATTCCAGCACCCGCAGATAGCCTTCTGCACTGGTCTGCCCTTCTCTTCCGATCCACGTCAGATAGTCTTTCAGGACGGATGCCAGCCCTTTCGTCTCGATTTCTTTTTTCTGCCCGTAGGCATATAAGGCAACATATCCATAAGCTTCAAAATCCGCCCCTTCTTTCGGGATTTCCACCTCCGCCAGGGAATCCGGATCCTGGAGCACCTGCATATACACATCCTTTCCCTGGGAAATCAACCAGGAACGAAAGTCGATAAACCCGTCATCCGTACAGTGGGTACCCGTGGCCGTACAGGCCGCCCACAGATCGTTCCTGTCTGCAAGCTGCATATACATACCCTTGATCTCATGCCATCTGGCGATGTCCGCAGCAGAATATTCCATCAGTTTCCTCTGGGTTGCTTCCAGAACAGCCTCCTGTTCACCATCCTCCACACATCGGTTGACTTCCCCGATCACCTTCCAGAATGTCTCTTTATCCATACCAGCCTCCTTTCCCCAGCCTGTCATAATGACAGACCGGGCATATGCGTTTCTTCTTCGTCAGATGCTATTTCTGATGTGAGATCTTCTCCCCTCCATCCCATCACTTCCCCATAAAAAAATTCTCCTTTCAGGATCTCTGTGGGCTGATGGGTCAGAGCACCCATACACACCAGGGTAAACTCGTCTATCTGCACATTCCTTCCAGGCTCCTTTCCAGGATGGACAAAGTTATGGATATGGACGCCCACGACATTCCCTTTTGGGTCATCCCTGCATGCCATCTCCACGAAGTCATCCCCTTTCATATCCTCCAGGGTTTTATGCCCTGCGCGATTTGAAAATCCTGCTATTTTTCCGTCCACCAGTGTGTAAACCCTGGAGAAATACAGTGCTGCCCCATCCTTTGGAACATACGGCTCCATATCCTCCCGAAACGGATCAAACTTTCGAACATATTCCTTTGCCGTAGCCATTATCTCCATCCTCATGATTTCTTCCTGCCCCAGTTTTGGAAAGACCGGAACCCCATGCTGTTCTCCTTCCCTGATCATTCCGGGAATCCTTTCACGGCTGCCTCCGCTTGTCAGAAACACAGCCGCCGCTTCCATTTCATAGGGATACAGACAGACCAGGGAGGAAAGGCCGCAGATTTCCGCCGCTGCCTGTATGCCATGCTTTTTCTGTACCAGAAGAAACCCGGCACAGATGCTGTCCAGCCATTTCCCAACTGCCCGGTCTGTATCCGGCTCCACAACAAAGTCCACATACTTTCCCCTCTCGACACATTCCCCTGCAAAGTCTGTCCATTTCAGGATATCCTCCTGGCTGCATATGGGAAACCGGGTTTTTACTGCCTCCACGAACACTTCTTTCCGCATACACTCCCCCCTTAAATCCCTACAATGCCCCAGATATAAAGCGGGGCCGTCAGCATGAACACCAGGCAGGCGAACAGGATCACCGGTGGCGCCCATTCGATCTGTCCGTGCTTGCGGTAGTCCATATAGGCCGTCCCCACCTTCACGAAGAACAGCACGGCCAGGATCAGGTCGATAGCCGGGAACACCACCTTGTTGACCACCGTCTTGATCTGGGCCGATGCTGTGGTCCAGGTTCCTTCAATGGCTCCTGCCACATCCCCGGTCCCGGCTGCGAAGGCAGTGGTGGCGAACATCATCGCCAGGAACAGGCTCACCGCCAGCACCAACATCCATTTTTTCTTTCTCATTGATTTTTCCTCCTTTTTCTCTCTGCTGATTTCTATCCGCTCTCTGAAAGCTCAGTCTGAATGCTTTCTGTAGGAAAGTTCCTGAAAGGCTCTTTCCTGCCAGAATAAGAAATTCCCCGATATGCTACACTCCTACGATGGATCCTGCGGGGCGATATGCCAGTCCATCCACAGATTTCCCCGGATGCTTACACTGTCCGACAGGTTCATGGACAGCATCCCGGCAGGGGTCCAGCTGTCGATGAGCCAAGTGTAGGGAGTATAGCTCCCGTCCGGGTACCAGATCGGCGTGAAATGGGTCCTCCGCTGATAGGTGCTGTACTCGTTTTCCTGAAACTCAAACCGTGCCTGGTACCCGCTCCCAGTCCGTTCCAGGAGACGCCAGAACCGCCCATACTGGAACTCCGGGAAATACGTCACCGCATTCTGGGCCGGAGTGGTGGCCGCGCTCTGGCTGGTGCTTACCCTGGCTGTCACGGTCTCCTGGATCCCGTAACCGGACTTCAGCATGCTCCCGGAAGCCGTGGGGTTCTTCCCATCCGGTGTAATCCCCATAGTGGCCGACAGGCCCGCATGGTAGGTGTCCAGATCAAACTCCCACCAGCCATGGTCGCACCAGTAGCCGTCATCCTCCCCTCTGCTGTGCCATACCCAGTGTTCCTGCCACCAGGGCCTCCATACGCTCCAGTCCGAAGAGGTTCTCTGCTCCTTTACCGGCATGGGACCAGACGTGAACCCATCGTTCCGGTCATCGGCCTGGGGGTCCGGGGGCGGGTTCTGATCCAGGTCTACGATATTGGCGGTGATCACGCTCTTTTCCGCATGTCCCTTGCCGGAAGCCGAGACGGTGATCTCCATCACCTGGGGTGTGGCCGGGGTAGTCCAGCGGATCCACACCAGCTGGCTGTCTCCGGAGGGGTAATACACATCATTCACCCGCATGGTCCGCCCGCCCACATGGAAGGTCACGGATACCGGATGGTCCGGATCCGCCTGGCCTCCCCGCACCATGACCGAAGTGATAACCTCCGTGTTCACCCGGTATTCGTAATCATAGACAGACACTGCCGGTGGAGTGACCACTTCATTGAACCGGACAATGCCAAGGCCCAGGGAGGATTTCACCTCCTGATTGGACCGGACGCCGGATCTTGGCCCTCCCCACGCCGGGAACCCCAGGTCCCCGCTTTCCAGAAACATGGACAGCGGCAGGTTCTGGAAGGCCACGGTGGGCAGCACCCTGCGGACGACTCCCCCGGTCACCTCATCATAGCAGGCGGCCTCAGTGGCGGTCATGGCCACATACACGCCCTGGAATTTCACATACATCACCGGTTCCAGGAACAGCTTGTACCTGCCGCCAATCAGGGTATCGAAGTCCATCCCCACCAGCCCGGCAATGCTGCGGATCACCTGCTCATCTGTGAAATAGCTCTTGATGGCTTCGATGCTGGCTGCCCCCAGGCTTTTGGAACTGATGATCCTGGGCAGGGACTGGCCGGGGTTCACATACTGGTAGACCCCGGTATCCGGCGCGATCCCCTGCCCTCCCAGGTAGGAGATCTTGCACACCTTTCCAAAGGAATAGGCGATGTTGCTTAAGCGCTTGTTGGTCAGGTCGATGGGCACGGTCACCGGAGTCCCTCCCTCCGCCTCCACCACCGTCACCCGCACACCCTCCATGCCCGGTGTCCAGCTGTTCTGGTTCGTTCCCTGCCCCATGCCTCCGCCTCCGCTGTCAATGTTCCCTTCCCCCACAGCATAGGCGGTGGAAGGGAAAAGCAGCAGACAGACCAGCATGCCTGTCAGCACCTTCTGAAAAATCTGTTTCATTCGGCTCCTTTCTGTCCGTAGACCGTATCATTCCTGCATCGCCGGACGATATTTTTTCACAAAATCCTGTCACGGAACATATACCTACGAGCATACTTATTTGCCAAATGATTCGGTATCTTTTATGGAAATACAGGAACTGTGTTGGCAAATCATTTGGCTCACGGGTATAACTCCCGGTGACAGAAAAAGCACCGCCACTTTGACGATGCCCTTTTCCTGTCCGATATTTTTCTTTCTGCCATGCCGTTTCTCAGTCCATGGCCCCGATCTTGTTCCCGTTCTCATACATGTCCCCGGCTGTGGTCCCCGAAGCGCCTCCGCCCTGGTTCTCCACCCATCCGAAGCCGGGGATGTAGATCTGCCCTCCGGAAGTATCCCCGGCCTGTGGGGTACCCTCCGGCACCACCGGCTCTTCCGGCCTGGTCCCTTCCGCATGTTCTTCCGGCACTGGCTCTCCTTCCACCATCTCCCCATTCGGTTTCTTTGTAGGGTCGTGAAGGATCCCCTCCGGAACTGTTTCCGGCCTTTCCACTTCCTTCTGGAGCTTCTGCTCTTCTCTGTCCGTCTGGACCGGAAGGGCTTCCTCCACTGTTTCAGTATTTCCTGCTTCCGTCCTTACGACCACTTCCGGCTCTTCTGCCTCATGATCGTCACTCTCTCCTTCTGTTCCTTCCAGTTCGATATCCACCCTGTGCGGAAGGTCTGCCAGGATGATCCGGGTATCCTCGGTCTCCTCCGGCAGGATCACATCCCCCGCCTTAGGCTGTTTCCTGAACCGGCTCCCGATCGCCACCGCCAGTACGATGCAGATGACGGCACCTCCTGCGATCAACATCCCTTTTTTCTGTTTTGGATTCCGTTTCATGCTTCTCCTCCTTTTTTCAGTGAATCTTACGTTTCCAAGTACCGGTATGCATCTCTTTGTACGACACAACATACCCGAAGTTTTTCCAAAAGTCCAGCATTATCGTATGGAATTTTCAGAATACTTCAATATATCCCGCCTGTACCTTCAGACGCATCCGAAGAGACGGAAACACCTTCCCGGCAAACCGCACCGGCACCTCCAGCGTGACCAGGGCATCCGCCTCGAAGCGCTGGGCATTCCGGGGATCTGACGGGGCCAGGGGCGCGTTCCGGATGGTCACCTGCAGGTCGGTGATCTTATATTCCAGCACGCCCTCCGCATATTTGACATGGGCACCGCCTTCTGAATGGGTACCCAGCACCCGGTCCAGCTCATAGTAAATGTCCCCGTCATCCACCGTGGCCTCAAAGCCGGAACCATCGCTTGTGTATCCCCCGGAATACCCTTCCCGCACCCCATGGTACACGTTGGCGTAATTATCGTTGACCACCACCACGATGGCATCCTGCACCGCTTCCTTCACGCCGGCAGCCATCAGGCTCAGACGCAGATACTCCATGACCCCGCACAGGATCAAAAGCAGGGACAGGGTTACGGCGATCACCAGAGGAAAGGACACTCCGCTCTCATCCCTGAAACATTCCTTCAGCTTCCTCATTTCCAGTACACCTCCGATTTTCCGGAGGCTTCTGCCTTCAGCGTCACCGGAAAGGAACCGAAGCTGCCGAACAGCCCCAGGTCATACCGGTAAGTCAGCTGGACACTAACCTCCTCGTTCAGCTGGATCCGCCCGCTCTTTGACCACTGGATCTCAGGTGTCAGGCCCGTCTGCTCCGTCAACACCGCCGCCCGTCTGCTGGTCTCGCTCCCCACCCGCCCGGAAATCTCCGCCTCCCGGCACAGCTCCGTAGCATAAGTATCCAGCTGCTGTTTGGCAATGAATACCGGCAGGAGTTTTACGGACAGGGCCAAAACCAGAAAGACGCACAGCACCAGCACTGCGATATCGATGTAGCCTTCCCCTTTTTCCTCCTTCCACAGTTTCCTCAATGCTCCCTCACCTCCTGTGCCTTTTCCTCCCCAGTCTGCTGACAGAGTCCTTCCAACAGACCCTCCCTACTCTTTTTTTCTTTCTGTTCTTCAGTCATTGGCCCTCCTTCCTTCACTCCATTTTGATTTCTATCTCTTCCCCTGGCATCTGCCCGGCTTCCTGCAGTTTTTCATTCAGGATCTCATAGTACAGCTTCTCCCCATCCATACATCCTGTGTCCAGATCGAATCCCTGGAGCCTTGGATATTTGGGAAGTTCTCCTCTGGCCAGCCGGCTGATCCGGTATTTCGTATACCCCATCTTCTCCAGTTCCTCCTGAAGCATGGGCTTCCCATCCACCACATAAGCCCTCCTTATTTCCTTTTGCATCTCCTTTAGGACAGCGAACACATCCTTATCCTCGTTCCGGCATTTCCGGGTATAGAAAGCACTTGCAGTGATGCCAAACTCCCGCAGGAGTCCTGCCATGGTCTTATAGTTCCTTCCCCGGATCCGGCAGTGGGGGATATAGTTCAGCATCTCCTCTTTCCCCATCCCCAGCCGTTCCTTCATCTGGTTTAAGACATCAAACTCCTCCAGAAAAGTAAGGGGCTGGCTCCGCAGCTGCTCCCTCACGCACAGGACTGAGATGCCGTAAACCCGGCACAGGTCGATCTGGCTCTCATACACCTCCCCCCGATAGGTCACCTTATTTTTCTTTCCCGTCCCCTTGACAGGCCGTGTCAGTGCCTCCTCCAGATCCATCCCATATTCCAGACGGAAGTACACATTGGCCGGCTGTATCCGGTACACAGCACACAAGTCCCCGAAATGTTCATAGGTCTTTCCCTGGAATTGAACCGGTTCCGTCTCCAGCGCCTTCTTCACTGCTTCCTGGAGTCTTACCCCTTCCCGCACCTGACTGACCAGATGATAGTGGCTGATGCCAAACACCATGGCGACCTGGGACAGGCTCTGGTACTCCTTCCCCCATACCGCCATGTCACGGCTGGCATATCCTCTGGCATATTCCACGGACTGTCCGATATCCTTTGTCCGGTAGTAGGCATGCTGCAGGATAGAAAGCGGAAGGTCCAGCTTTTCCGCCATGGAGCTTAAAGACGGATACTGCACACCCTCATACTCTGTCTGGATCCCATTGGTCACCTTCTCTCCAAGGGCAGTCTCCACGGCCTCCTCAAGTGTCCACCCTGAACAGAGGCGTCCTGTCACCCTTTTCTCATCAATTCCATACTCCTGGCACAATTCTTTCCTGGATCCATATTCCTTTCCCTTATAACTGACCGGCTTTGGCGGCATCTTTCACCTCCCCTAAAACATACTCCCCATGGATTTGATGATCTCGATCACAATGATCGCCAGGTACATAAACAGGAAACACATCAGCATCACAAAGCTGAACACCCGGATCTTCGGCGGGATCTTCTGGGCCTCCTTCTTCAACCGCTGCAGCTCCAGCTGCTTGAAGTCATGGGAGAGCATCTGGAAATACATGGCTCCGTCATCTCCCCGCAGCACCCCGATGAGCCCCCGGACCACATCGGAGAGCATGGGGGAATTGAGCCTGGCCTCGAACCGGGTCAGGGCCGCCTCATAGCTGCTGGAGCGCATGTCCGCCACCAGCACGTCCAGTTCCCCGGAAAACTGCTCTCCTGCGTTCTTCTTATAGTTCTCCACGATGGAGAGCACGTCCCGGCTGTTCTTCAGCTCCTGCTCGATGGTAGATACAAACCGGGGCAGCTCCGTCTCGATGACTCCCCGCTTCTTCGCAAGCAGTTCATCCGCACGGTTGATCTCCTTAAAATAGACCATCACGGAAAGGAACACCACCATCACGGACAGCAGGGGGAATACAAGCAGCGCCGGAAGGATCCCCAGCATCACGGCACCTGCTTTCACAAGCGCATAGGCCTGATAGACCTCCGGCTCCAGGTTCAGCCCGCTGGCCTTTAAGATATTTTTCAGACGGCTCCTTTTATAGGCATCCATCCGGATATTTGGAGCAAATCTGGCCGCCAGTGTCAGCAGGTAGGTCTCAAGCGTCTTCGCCGCTGTCTTCTTCTCCCTGCCCGTATTGACCATGGCCTTTGAGGTCCGAAGGTAGGGAAGGCGCAGCAGATCCGCTGTCACAAAGAACAGCCCTCCTGCCAAAAACACCCCAAAGGCCGCCAGCAGCCCCATCATCAACATGGTTGTCACCTGTATCACCTCCTGTACTCTAACGGTTTGGTCAGACGGATGACCAGGGCCGTGGAAACAAAGATCAGGGCCGCCGTCACTGCCAGAATGATCTGCCCCACGGTTGTGAACATCAGCGTCTCATACCAGCTGCGGTTTAGAAAATACATCAGCGGAATGTTACCGATCACCAGAAAGACCATGGTGATGAACTCCTTTCTGGGTTCCGTCACCAGAAACTCCAGCTCTGCGTTCACAATCCGCATGTCGGACATCTTGTTCACGATGGGAGTCAGGGTAGTCTTTAAGCTCCGGTCCAGCTGGCAGTCGCTTAAGGCATCACACCATTCCTCGAACACGTCATTCTCGATCCGGCCCCGCAGAACCTTCAGCGCCGCCTCCACATCCGGGTTCACCATCTTTACCTGGGTGACAAAATCCCGGAACACGTTCTGGACGGGCGGATTTAAATAATGCAGATTTTCCTCCACCGCTGTCAAAATGTCTTCGTTGCGCAGGTATGCCGTAGTGATGATGGAGAGGGCCGTCTCCAGTTCCGCTGATACATTCTTTTTATAGTGGTTTGCGGTCAGGCGCACATACCAGAATGGTATGAACAGAAAACCGCAGGCCATCACCGGTGCCAGAAAAAAGTTCCCGATCATGATGGCAAAGGAGCCGCCTGCGGCGAACAGGGCAAGACTCACAGCACAGACAAGAGAGAATCGATTCCCTCTCCCGGTCATCACAAGAATGTCCTGTGCCTCCGTGATCTCCTTCTTCAGAATCCCCGGCCTCTTTCTTCTGGTGGCCTCGTTGATCTCCTCCTTCAGCGTCTTTGGTTTCCTCAGAAGAAAGGAAAACAGGTCATCCGTAAATTCCACCGGCCTTAAGCGCAGAAGAAAGAAACAGCCGGCGATCATTCCGGCACAGGCTAATAACTGGATCATGGTCATTGTTCTACACCCCCTTTCAGGCGCTCCAGCACACTGCCGGGCATCCCGTTCTCGGTCAGCCTCCTGGCCAGTCCCTCCGAAATGGAATTGACCCTTCTGTGGCTGCCTTCAATGATAAATTTCCCCTCCTCCATCCGGTTCTCCGTGATCTCATACTGGAACAGGGGCCGAAACTGGCGGCTCCCATCGGCACAGATCTCACATTCCATGATCTCCATCAGGCGGCGCTGCCGGTTCTCCAGCTGTTTGCAGAAGGCCACGATGGGGTAGGCCTCCGTCACATAGGCCATCAGGGTCTCATCGCTCATGTCCACCGCACGCTTGCATAAGGACACCATCCTCCGGTAGGTGGCCTCACAGCTGTTGGAGTGGATGGTGGTGATCACCGCCACGCCGGTTCTTGCCGCCTCCTGGGCCGCATTGGCCTCCGGCCCCCGCATCTCCCCCACCACGATCACATCCGGATTAAACCGGAGAGCCATGTCCAGGAGGGCGATCTGGTCCACCCGCTGGCGGTCGTTCTCACTGTCGCGGGTCAGGGTATGGATCACGGAATTGCTCACCTTCCCCTCTTTTTCCCGCACCAGGGCCAGTTCCCTGGAGCCGGATTCTATGGTGTAGATCCGCTTCCTATCCGGGATGGTGGTCAGAAGCCAGCCCATCAGGGTGGTCTTCCCGGAACTGGTGGCCCCTGCCACACAGACCGAGATCCCATAGCGGACACATTCCGTTAAAAAGTCCAGCATCTCCCCTGTCGCCGTGCCGCCCTTTACAAAGTCAGAGGCCTGCATGGACTGGGGATTGACGATACGGATGGAAGCCGCCACCCCGATGTCCTCATCCACCAGCGGGGTCTTCATGGCGGCGATCCGGATGTTTTTGCTTAAATGCCCCAATACTGCCGGGCTTGCGTTGTCCAGCACCATGCCGGAGGTATGCAGCATCCGGCGCACCACGTTGATGGCATGCTGGGGGCTTTCAAACCGCTCTTCCAGCTTCTTCGTCTCCCCGCCTGCATACTGGACCTCGATGTCCTTCCAGCTGTTGATGTCGATCTCCTCGATGCCGGCCCCGAACACATATCTGGTCAGGAAGGAGAACTCCGCCATCTCCGTATAGATGGTGTCCACCAGTTCCTGGCCGCTCATGCCCTTGACGGCAATCCGGTAGTCCTGCACATATTTGGTGATATAACGCTTGATCTGGGCCTTGGTATCCTCCCCTCCCTCATCCATGATCAGCGTGGAATATTTACTGGAGATGTACTCCTGTACCTCCTGCAGGACAGAGGAGAAGTCCCTGGCGTTGTCCTGCGGAGAGAAGAACAGGTCATGGGTCCTAAGTGCCGTCCCGCCCTTCTGGAACTGTACCGCCTCGTCTTCCTCCTCCACATCCAGGACAGCCGGAGGCTCCATGGGAGCTGCGTGTGCCTGGGCATTGGTCACGCCCACAGTCGCTGTGGGGATCCTGGATCGGGAAGGAAGGTCATGGGTTGCGGAGTTTTCTTCCTCTGTCGATCTTCCAAACCTCCTTATCCCGGACATATCCGGATCCTCTCCCCGGCTTTCTCTGGGCATGATCCCGCTTGTTTCTCTTTCCTTATTTATATTGCTGCCGGATCCCTCCGCACTCCTTTCGCTCCCGCTGTCCCTTTCCTCTGCCATGCCTGCCCTCTGTCCGCTCCCAATGGTTGTTTGGCGCATCCCGGAGCCAAACAGTTCCTGCGATCTCTTTTCTCCTAACATCCGAACACCTCCCTGCTGACTGCTTCCAGTTCCTTCCGGAACCCCCGGCTATCCCGAAGAGACAGGTCCGCCAGAAGGTTCCCGGCCAGAGTCTGTCTGGCAAGCTCCGGGGAATGGGGCAGACGGAAGGTCACGTTTCCAAGCACCTGTTCCGCATGATCGCTGGCCTCATCCGTCCTTACGTTGCTGGCCACCTTATACTGCTTGTCCGCATCCCATTTGTTGTCCCGAAGGAGCGGGAGCTGGCTGGACAGATAGCTGATGCTCTTTAAGTCACAGTTCACCAGCCGGAGGACTGCATCGGATTCCATCAGGGCAACGGCAGAAAGGATGTCATTGGCGATATAGCTGCCGCAGTCGATGATGATATAAGGCGCGATCCCTTTCAGGCACTGGAGCAGCTCCGATGCCTGGCTGGCCGTAAACGGCGGGTAGGTGTACTCGTTCTCTCCCTTTAACATTCCAAGGAAGGTGAGGCAGCCGTACTTCTTATGAGTGACCAGGTTATGCTTCACCAGGGATTCCGACACCCGCACCGCAGCCAGGACACTGCCCAGGGAATGCTCGCATTCCAGTTCTCCAGGAGGACAGATGCAGGGCAGCATGGGGGCGGTCATGTCGCAAAGCAGGAGGATCACATTTTTCTTCTTCCCTGCCAGGTATTTTGCCAGCTTCACCGCCACCGTGGTCTTGCCGCTGCCTGGGCTTCCCCAGACCGCCAGCACCTGGTTCGGAGAGCCGTACCCGTCATACTCCGCTTCCCTTTGCCCGCCATCCTCCCTGCGGCCAAAGATCCCGTTCTTTTTAAAGTTCATCTACTGCTCCTCCCCGTCCCCGCTGGCAGGAGCCTCCCTGTCTCCCTCCGTGTTCGCTGTGTCCTCTGTTTTTTCGCTGCTTCCTTCTTTCTGTTCTGAGGATTCCTGTGTCTCTTTGGGATCCGCCGCATCTCCTGTGCCTTCCGCTTCCCCTTCTTCCGTTTTCTCTCCTTCTGTTTCCTCCCCTTCGCTGTCCTCTTCCTCCGGGGCATACAGCGCTTCCAGCAGTTCGTCCTGGGCTTCTATGAATTTCCCCGCATTCTCCTTCGTTCCCCTGTACACCAGGGAAAGGTGCAGCTTTCCGTCCGCCTCCAGATCCGCCAGCACTTTGCTCTGTTCCGGGGACACCAGGAGAGTGACCGTTCCCGGAAGCTCCCGGTCCTCATCCTCCGCCTGTTCTCCGGTATTGGCATCGTAGCCGCTGTTGGCGGTTACCGCGATGGCTTCCACATACTGCAGTTCTGCCGGGATAACCGTGACTCCCTGCTTCTTATAGTCCGGGGCAATGACCGAGACGATGTCCCCGCTCATCAGCTTGCCGGACAGACCGTTGGCAAAGGCCTTGACCGTGACGGAGATAGCCTGCTTTTCCCCGTTCAGACTGTAGAGATAGGCATTCTCCGCCGCAGGGGCATCTGCGATCTTGGAGCTGATGATGTAATCGCCGGGGACCATATCTGCAGAAGCAAACCTGCCGATGACTGTTGCTGTATCCTTTACCACACCATCCGGAAGGTTGTAGCCACCTACCTCCATGGTCCGCACCATGTCCTTTGTGATCTCGTCCCCGATATGGATCTCCTTCACTACCCGGACGATCTCCACCTTCTGGCTCATGGATTTGTTGAACAGCGGCGTCACCGCAAAACAGATAACCAGGGACAGGATGATGCAGATCACCCCGATCACCGTCCGATTCTTAAAAAAGCTCATAATTTCCTCCATTCTGTGCGCGTTTCACAACACAAACAGGTATGGGTAAAATATTTTTCTTTCACCCTTTTCCTCCGATAGAACATGCGGCAGACCGTATCTCTTCCGGCCTGCCGCATCCTCTCCATTTTTACAGTTTCATTTTAGCAGGGCGATCCATAATGCTTCTTACGGCGGCGCAGCACACAGAAAGCTGCAGCACACACCGAAACAAGAGCGCCTGCAACAAGCAGCATCTTCTTCATATCAGACTCCTCCTTCCCGAAAAAACAGGCTGTCGCTATAGACAGCCAGAAACAGTATCCAAAATACTCCCTCCCTATGCCACAGATCGTTGACATTTTCCCGGAAGAAACACACTCCTTCCTTATGGGAGAAAATAAGCTGCCAGAAAACCGGCAGACAGAAATGGAGCCATTGGCCGGGCTTCCTTCCCCCACAGCCCTCCTGAAATGACCAAACAGGAACACAGCATCAAAAGCAGCCCGATGACGCATCCGAATATGGTATCCCAGAACCCCAGGACCAGGCCGCAGGCTGCCACCAGTTTCACATCCCCACCGCCCATCCTTCCTCCCATGGCCGCAACCAGAAAAGGTACCGCAGCCAGGAGTCCCCAGAGATTCGCTGGCCGGAAACACAGAAGCGCCGACAATGCGATCCCCAGGTTCAGGACATCAGGAATGATATGCCTCCGACAGTCAATCCAGGCCGCTGCCAGTAAAAGCGCCGCAAACAGAATTATCTGCATCAAGGCCAGAATCTGCCCCGGCTGACTGGCCGACTCCTGTATCCCGGACACAAGCCAGGGGACAGGCAGGATCAGGGCGGCAGCCGCACCCCTAACCGGCATAGTTGAACATTTCCTGCACACGGCGGGTCAGCGTGGGTAGGACTGTCTCATCGAACAGCGCATACAGGCCTGCCAGCACCAGCGCCCCGATGACCACTGCCATCAGGATCTTGATGGCGGTATCCACGAACCCTTCCCCGGACCGGTCTGTCAGTGCCTGGCGGATCTGAAATGCCTTACGGGCTACACGGACTTTTAACTGGATCATTGTTTTTCTCAAGATTGTTTCCTCCTTTTTTCTGCTGATAAGATGGAATAAGGCAGGCGCATCTGTACGCCTGCCTCATCCGGCACCTCCCGTTCCATCGGGAGATTGCCGCATTTCATTGGTCTCTTTGGTTTCTGATTCTCTCCGTTTTCTGTCGATCTCCTGCCTGCCGCTGCTACATGGACATCCCGCCCATGCCCTCCTCCTGCTCCGGTTCCTCCTCTTCCTGGAAGTTGGCATCGTCCAGGTCCGGTTCCTCCCCGGAAACCTGCCCTTCTCCCACAGTCTGCGCTTCCCCAGAAGTCTGTTCCTCTCCTGAAGCCTGCTCCTCCTGCATGGCCAGGGTCTGGGTATACGCCTCCCGCACCGCCTGATCGAACTGTTCCCGCAGGCCACGGCTCTCAAAGAAGCAGGCATCCTTGTATTCCCTGGTGTCCGCCATTTTCGTCCTGGGCATCACCACCGTCAGATCGTAGTCATCCTCCTTGATCTTGACGTTGCGGATGGTGCAGATGCCTGCCAGCTCCACATCTGCGGTGGCCAGGAATTCTCCCCTCCGACTGTCCGTGTGGATCGCCACCCCGGTTACCGGCAGAACCTCCAGCTGTGCTGCTTCCTGCTGGCGAGCCTGTACGGCTGTCCTCTGTGTCTGGTCTTCTCTTCTCGGCATTCTTTTTCCTCCATCTTCTTTTTTATCTAAATCCCCGTTGGGGCTTCAGAGCTTCTTTCCTGCAGAAAGCCGCCACAAAAAGCGGCGGCCTTCCCTCTCCTCTATGATGCTTCTGTATCTGCTTCCTGCTCTTCCCTGGCTTCTCCCGCCTCAGCGGTATTCCTTTCGGCTCCTTCGGCCTCCGTCCTATTTTCTTCAGCCGCTTCTTCCTCGTACCGTTCCAGTTCCCTCGTGATCAGACCGATCACAAACTCCCTCTGGCTCAGTCCCGGATGCTCTGCCAGGTATCCCTTCACCCGTCCGAACAGCTCCTCCGATACCTGGAATGCCAGCGTCCTTGTCCCGTTTGCCATCTCTTTCCCGCCTTTCTTAAAATGCTCCTCCAGTACCATCTCCACATACTGCGCCAGGGTCAGCGCAAGGGCCTCCTGCTCCTGCTTGACTCTCCCGTGCAGCTCTTCCGGGATCATGGCACATAAGTTTTTCCGTTTTTCCATTACCGTCCTCCTTCCTGTAAGCCAAGTATATGGAAAACCGGGCGGAATAGCTATGACCAATACCAACAAGGATTTTCCATAGAATGAAGCATATCCACTAAATTGTCATGCCGCCCATGCCCTGGGACAGATCCTCCCCCTGGAACATGGATGTATAACTGCCCACCGCATCCGCAAGGGTCTTATAGTCCGCCGCCGTGGGCTGGCAGACATACCAGGCAAAGTCATTCCCGTCTTTCCAGATATGAGGAAACATCCCTTCCCGGAAGTTGGGATTTGTGGTCTGCTTTCTGCCCAGCACCTCCGAAAACCGCAGGAGCAGGCTGTCGATCGGTCCCTCCTTCCGGTTCAGCAGGGTCACCTTCAGAGCGGAATAATGGTCTGCCACCCCTTCGGTGGCAAACTCCATCCGTACCCGGATATCTTCATTCAGCTTGCCATAACATGCGCGGCCGGCGAAGATGGTCTCCTGAAAAGACAGCCCATGCTGGAACAGCTTCCTCATTTCTTTTTCAAAAAATGTCATCACAGCCTTCCCCTTTCTCTCACATGCTCATCTGAGGCGCTGCCTGGTCATGTTCTGCCGCTGCCTGCCCCTGGCTCTGGTTCTGGGCCAGGGACTGCTGATAAGCATTTAAAACTGCCTCGTTCAGCTGGCTTCTCGCCTCTTTGGTGCAGGGGAAACAGATATCCTTATACTCTCCGTTCCCGATTCGGTAGCTGGGCATGGAGACGAACAGGCCGTTTGTCCCTTCCATGACCTTCAGTCCCCGGATGGCGAAGCTCCCGTTTAAGTTCACCGAGGCCGAAGCCCGGCAACTCCCCTCCGGATAGAGGGAATGGATTTTTACGTCATACTGGAGAGGGGCATATCCTCTTTCCTGCACGGCTGCCGCTGGCTGCGCTGTTGCTGTTTTCTGTGTTTTTGCCATTTCCATCTCCTTTCCGGCTGTCAGCCTGAGTAGCTGAACATCTCCTGTACACGGCGGGTCAGCGTGGGCAGCACAGTCTCGTCAAACAGGGCATACAGCCCCGCCAGCACCAGCGCACCGATGACCACCGCCATCAGGATCTTGATGGCGGTATCCACGAACCCTTCTCCCTTCTGCTCTTTCAGTGCCATATACCCGGCAAAGATCCTGCCGGATGCTCTTTCCTTTAAGTTCCTGATCCTGTTTTTCATGGTATGGTTCCTCCTCTTTTCTTTCTGTCATACAGGCTTTATTTTCTGATCCCGGACATGCCGCCATTGCCGTCGCTACAGCTGCATGACAGGACTCTGCACCGGCTCCGGCCCGCCAAAGGCGATGGTCTGAAAGCCTCGCTCATCCACGTAGTGGAATTCGCTCCCCTCCCCGTCATACAGCTCGATCACGTCCGACATGGACAGAGAATGGCCCGTATATCCCGGAGGATGCAGGCCCGCGTTGAACTTGTTGTAGATCTCCTCCAGGTTATTGGTCTCGGCCTCCCCGTCAAACACCACCTGGTAATCCTCCGGCGAAGGCTCCCCGAACCGTTCCCGCATCCGGTCATAGCCGATGAACTTCATATGCACGTCCACGGACGGCTTCAGCTGCCAGATCCGGATGTTCTTTAACACTGGACCGTCCGACAGATCATCCTGCCCATTCATCAGGCGGTCATAGACGCCGTCCCTCCATTCCACCTCCCGGATCCCTTTCTGCTTCTCCAGAAAACGGTTCAGCCCGTCACCAGAAAAAAGCGGATCCACCACGGCCTTGTTCCCGGTGACATACCCGGCCAGATTCCCGAAGTACAGGATCTTTCCGTTTTCCATGCGTATCCCCCGCACGGGACATCCCTCCTTTCCTATTCTATGTGAGTTCCATGCTCCCGCCGTCCGCCTGCCCCTGCAGCTTCCGTAAGTCTGCTTCATCCGGGAACACCATTTTCCCATCCACCACCTCCATCACGCAGAAATCGTCCCGGTCACACAGCATCACTTTATGCTGGTAGGGTTTCTGCATTTCAACATAGTCCATGGCTTCCTTCTCGCTGCACAGCCAGACCCCGGCTGCATAGCGCCCGTCTTCCAGAAAACTGTATCCGGAATAGAGCGGTTCATGCCCTTCTAACGGGAGTGCCCCGATGGGGCGGATCTGGGACAGCTGCAGCTTTGCCTGTTCCGGAAGAAGCTGCGGCTTTAAGGTTCCCAGGATCTGGGAGCGCCGGAAACGGGTTACCTCCCCGTTCTCCAGGCTGACTCCTGACACGGTATGCTCCACGGAATCCGGTTCTGCCCCGCTCCCTCCTGTGCAGAAATAAAGCTGGTTCCCACAATTACCGGGCAATATATCCGGGCAGGCCACGATCACTTTTCCTGTCAGACATATGCCGTATCCTGTTTCCTTACAGTCCTCTGCTGCATAGGCCCGCTTTTCATCTTTTTCTTCTGTCGGTCTTTCCATCCCTTCATCCCTCCTTCTGGCGCATCAGCCCGGATAAATCGGAGATCAGGCTCAGACGGGTATCGTCCGGCATGATCCGGATGGCCGCCCGCACATAGGCTTCCACTGCCTCCGGGGACTGATCTCCTACTTCAACGATGCTGACCTTCCGCACCGACACCTTTCCATCCTGCAATCCCAGGCCAACGATGTCCCCATACTCCATCCCGGCTGCATTCCGCATTTCCTTCGGAATCAACACCCGTCCTTTCTGATCCAGCAGCTTGTACACGGATTTACCCATCCAAAAATCCTCCTTTCTCCAGGATCTCCATGGCCTCTTTCTCTGTCATGTCCAGCAGCCGGAGCATTCCGTAAAACGGCCTTCTGGCTGCAGTCAGCGGTTCCTCTTTCCCGATCAGAACCGCCCCTTCCACTGTCTGGACCACCAGCTCTGCATCCAGTGGGATCCCTGCTTTTTCTAACAGTACATGGGGCAGCTTCATCTCCGCCTCTTCCGGTGGTTCCATACATTCGGCCTTCCAAAAACCTTCTGCAGAGAGGAACAGTCTCCCATAGCTGTTCTCCGCCCGGACAGGCTTCCGGCTGCCATAGGCGAGATACACCGGATCCCCTGGCCCTGCCCCCATGGTCTCCAGCACGCCAGGGGGCAGGATGAGGCTGCCGTCACCGGCAATAGCCCCCTTTACTTCCATCTGGTTCATGTCATCCACCTCCCTCCCCGTTTCCATCCGGTTCCTTTTCCCTTTTCAGTTCCTCACAGAATGCGGCCACGGCCTCCTCATCCCCATGGATGTCCGCCGCTTCCAGCTGTGCCACAAGCGCCGCGATCCGGGCGCATTCCTCTGTCAGCTCCTTCAGCCGGGCGCTGGGGCTGTAACCTCCACAGGTGCGGATATAGCCCTTCACCCGGCAGTCGTAGAGTCCCGTCTTCTGATTTTTTAAGAGGGCAAAGTAAAGTCCCACCATGCATCCGTCCGCGACCTGTACTGCCGGCATCCCGTCCCAGCCTGCTAAAAGCCGCTGTTTCCCTCCGGTCTCTTCTTCGATCAGGGCTTTTGCCCACCGCAGTTTCTCAATCCCTTCCATCGTCACTCTCACCTCCCGGCATCCAGTCCCCAAACAGGCTCATCTGCTGCGGCCCGGCCAGCTTCCGTTCTTTGGGGTCATAGTTTGTGATGATCAGCTCCGGGTATTCGCAACCGTTGTCATACCGCTGCGCCAGGTTGTTGATCCGGCTCACCGCCGTGATATGCCGCCCTTCATACAGCCCCCGGATATAAGCGCAGTCGTTGTAGCTGACCATCCATTTCCCCTGGCAGGCATTTAAAGTGTCCCGAAGGCGCACATGGTCCTGCTTCGGGAATTCCACCGCATAGTGGTCCTCCGTCATGTAATAGGGCGGGTCACAATAAATAAAGGCAGTTTCCCGGTCATACTGGCGGATGAGCGCCTCAAAGTCCTTGTTCTCGATCACCGTGTTGGCAAGCCGCCTGGACGCCTCCCAGATCAGGGAGAAGGTTTTTCGAACATCAAAGGGCTGGCAGCCATAGGAAGTACAGCCGCTCCCGTAGCTGTACCGGATCAGCTTGTAGAAGGCCACGGCACGCCGCACATCCCCTGGGGACGCATTCTCCAGCATCAGGGTTCTTATATCCTCAAACTCCGGCAGGGGCAGGTTGTGCTTTGCCAGCTCCAGCTCCCTTTCCATAAACGGGGCATCAAACTCCCCCTTGTCCAGAAACTGCCGGATCACGTTAAATTCATCCCGGCTGTTTAACGGTAAAAAACCCAGGTCACGCAAAAACTCCCAGGTCTGCTCCCTGACACAGGAATATAAGTTTGCCAGGTTGGAATTGAAGTCATTGTAGACCTCCATCACCTTCCCGTCCGGCGGCCTGCCGAACAGCACCCAGCCTCCGCCCCCGAACACCTCGATGTAGCGGTCATAGCGGGCGGGGAACATGTCATAAATGACTTTCCGCAGTGCCTTTTTCCCGCCGACCCATGAAATAAAACTGTTGATCTTCTGCCACCTCCTTCTTCTGATTTACTGATACACATAGATTTCCTCTTTCTTATCCATCCAGCAACTGCACTCCTCCGCCCCATCATCGGGCACATGAATCCGGTTTGTCACATGGTCTGGCAGGCGCATCCTCCCATCTGCAGGTCATCCTCCTGAGTCTCTGAAAGCTCCGGTTCCCGGTCCAGGGATACCGAACCATAAGCTGTCAGCTTCATGCCTGCCGCTTCATACTGCTCCATGCCAAATTGATAAAAGCTGAATCTCTCAAAAGCCGGATCCGAACAGTCCACGCCCAGGTTCTCCAGGCATTCCCGCCCATAGCCCGCATAACTGATCTGGCTGGGATCGAACACATAATCATCCAGCCGGTCTGCAAGCCAGAGGGACCTCTCCACGCTTTTCCAGCCGTCAAACTCCAGGACGGCCTTGTATTTTACAAGCTCCTCCTGTGTCATCTCCGCCACTTTCCCCGCCAGTTCATTCAGCGCCTCAATGTCCTCATCCGGGCCAATGTGTTCTTCAAAGGCAGGGATCATGCTGCTGACCTCCAGGATCCTGTATCCGCTCAGACATGGTGCAGAAAGAAAACTCCATAAAGAGGCCATATCCCCGCTTCTGCAGGGCAGTAAAAACCACCCATCGCCGTTTTCCGGATGCTTCCGTTCCTCGACACGTACAGACAAAAATGTTTTTGTTTCCGGTCCCAGCAGCGGCAGCTCCTGACCGTCATAGATCTCCTGCCAGCCTTCTTTTGAGCGGAAGCAGTAACCCTCTCTGGTAAACGCGCCCTTTTCCGAATGTCTGAGATATGCCCCCACTTTTGCCGGGTCCATCAGGGCGATCACTTCATCCGGCAGGTCCTGCAGGATCCGTAAAAAATCCCCGTCCAACGCGTTCTCCCCCAGATCCGTATCTTTCACGATACCAGGCAGAAAATCGAAGTATTCCAGGTTGACCGTGGCATTGATCAGGTCCTTGATGGAGCATTCATGGCCCCTGCGCTCGGTCTCCATACAGGCCAGCACCCCTTCATACCGGGAAATTTCTTTCTGGTCCATCTGCCCGACCCTGCCGGCAAGAAAGTTCACCTCCTGCACGTCCGCTTCTGTCCTGGCCAGCCGTTCCCCCAGGAAATCCGGCCAGCCCCGGAAGGTGATCATCCGGTACTCCCCGTCCACCGGTACCCTGGCCCGCTCCATGGCATCCTGCACCAGTGCTCTGACAGCAGGCACTTTCAGCTCCGCACCCCGGTATTCCGGGCAGTCTGCATATTTTGTTGCTGCGATCGTCACATACATCTACATCCCTCCCATCTGGGGTCCGCTACTCTGCCGGATCCGGTCCAGGAACACGTCCTCCGACAGGATCTCAAAGGAGTCTTCCGGCTGCCAGAACCTGACATACAGGATCCCGCCTTCCTCCTGGAACTCCCTCTGCTCAAAACCTTCTCCCCATCCATCGGAAGCCTGGCCGCTCCAGCTTTCCATGACCGTCCCCAGCTCCTGCGGGAGCAGCCCGCCCCGGCTCACTACGGTCATTGTCCCATACAGACAGCCATTCACTTCCTCAATGCCGGGGAACATGCTGACCACCCGCTGTTTTAACAGCTGGTTGTCCAGATACACGGCCAGTCCCCGGTCTTCTTCATGGGACCAGTCCTCCTCATTGATCCGCTCCTGTATGTCGGACGCATACTGCATCAGATCCCGCCCATCCAGGACGGACGGTGTCTCCCCCATGTTTCCCCAATCATCCTCTTCAAAAAACTCCCCCTGGACCGGACTGAACAGGCGGGTTGTGACCAGGTCTCCGGAAAGATCCCGAAAACGCCACTTATCGCTGGTCACGATGCCATGGGAGGTCTCCACCGCCCCGGTCTCCTCCATCAGCGCCTTTGCCATACGATCCATGTCCACGAACTGCTCAATAAATCCGTCCAGGTAGTAGACCTCGCTGTCCTCCAGGATATGGTGGACATACTCCTCCGGACTGTCCACGCCTTCCGGACACAGCCGGTAGTCCATCAGGTTCCCTGCAGCCTCCAGTGCTTCTTCCAGCGTTCTGGGACACTCTGCCTCCAGCACGGCATACAGCTGCTGGAGCCGTTCCTCTGTCCCATCCAGCACTTCTTCCATGAAAAATGTGGCCGCCCGGTTGATCTCCTCCGCCCCCAGACCGGCAGGCAGATAGTCCGTCAGGTCCTCCCGCCCCACAAAGGACGTATAAAAGCCAAATCCATCCAGGTTCTCCACCCCAAAATGTTCCCTTGCCAGCGCGATCCGTTCCCTGGGAGCCGGAACCGACAGGGCATAGTCCCCGTAGGGACTCCTGTATCCTTTCTGATACAGATGCAGCAGGATCAGGCTGCCCTTTTCATATCCCGGATGGACGTGCCTGCCGTTCCCGTAAACCTCCTCCGGCACGACCCCTTCTTTCTTTAAGACCAGCCCGCTGGGGGAGAACTCCCCTTTATGGCGGAGGAAATAGGCGGAGGACACCCGCTCATGGTCCAGGAATCCTGCGATCTCTGCAGGGACTTCGATTCCCTTATCCTTTTTCAGCATCATCCGGGACAGCTCACTCTGGTCCGTCCCGTGGGGAATCCGTTCATACTGGTCCAGGTTGTAGGAGAGGTTGATGATCTCCCCCAGTGTTCCCGGCTCTTCCATCCGGAGTGCTGCGGAGAACACGTCCTGTTCCGTCTGTGTCAGATATCTGATCCGTCTGGCCAGAAAATCCAGTTCCTGGCGGTTCTCCTGCTTTTCACAGGAAAGCCCTTTCAGCCGTTCTCCAAGATAAGGGACCGGTGTCTGTGCCTCCTGAACCAGCACCGGTGCCTCCGGCCTGGCATCCCCGAACTCCGCAAGGACTTTATCCACCTCCTCATAGGAGGCCGGCAACGTCAGGCAGACGGTCCTGCCAGCATTCCTTCCGATATACAGTTTCAGCATGTCTTCCCTGGCCTCCTTCCTTTCCTCTCTTCTTTTTCTGCCATGATCCCGATTCCGTGCCGGCTGATCAGGATGCCGGTTAAGATCACCTGCAGGAGCCGGTCACCGATCAGCTCCGGGTCCCCCAGTTCCGATAAGGACAGCCCCGGCCTGCCTCCGCACATCTCCTTTGCGGCACAGAAAAGGGCGTATCCATCCGGCTCTATGCCGTGGACTGCCATCTCCCTGTACCGGATCCCCTGCTCTGTGATACAGGATTTGGCCCTGCCCCATAAAAAGGTATCCGCACTCAGCAGGAACACCGCGGCAGCCTGGCCATGGTCCGAATGCAGGAAGTCATACTCCCCGTTTTCGCAGATCTCCCGGAACCTCTTTTTGTGCTGGCCGCTTCGAAACATGAATTGCTTCACCTCCCCTCTGTTCTTCAGATTGATGATGCGGACAGCCAGCCGGGATGGTGGGATCTCCTCCAGGAAGAACCGCACAAGTTCCCCATATGGCACTGGCTGCATCTGCTCTGGTCTTCCCCGGATGATCCCGGAGCGGTGGGGTGAAAATCCGGGGATCTGCCGCATTTCAGATTCCAGTTCCCGGAGGGATGTCCCCTGTAAAAAATGTCCTCCCAACCATCCACCTCCCCTAAGCCATCCCCATTCTGGGACTCTCCTGCTCCATGGTCTGGCTCTGGTCCGCCGCCTGGATCCCTTTTAATTCCTGTTCCGTCCGGATCCGGTTTCTGGAGGCTGCGCCGAAATCCACGCAGAGCCGGCACCCTTCCTCACACTCAATGTCCTGCTGAACGAACCCTTCTCCCCAGCCGTCCGCCATCTGCCCGTACCACTCGCTCTTCAGCCGCTCTGTCTCTTCCAGAGACAGTTCCTCCCGGCATTCCACTTTAAGGACTCCCCAGAGACAGTAATTCCAGACTTCCACAGCCGGATGCATGCTTACGACCTTTTCCTTTAAAGGTCCCTCATCCAGATATTCCGCAAGCCCTGCCCTGCTCTCCTGGATCCAGTCCTTTTCCAATGCCTTTTTGATCGTCCAGTCATATCCGCTCAGGGCATAGCCGTCCATGGACGTGCAGTGGTCCTCGCTGTCATAAAAAGCACCCACCAGGGGGCTGTAAAGCCGCATCTTTACGGGCGCTTCTGTTTCTTTATTCTTCATTTCCGTTCCTCCATTCCTCAAAATCCGTCAGGCTCATCTGCCCTTCCACCTGGAAATCCTCCATCCACCAGGAAAACACATCCTCCGCCGTCCGCCATCTGGTCTTTCCTCCGTCCCTGTGGATCACCTCCAGCATCCGCCCGAAGGCCTTCGTATAGGCATTCCGGTAGGTGGGGAACAGGGCAAACTCCTTCCACCGGTTCTTCCCCGCCATGGGGCAGCCGATGCAGCCTACCCGGAAGAAGCCCATGTCATACAGCGGGTTCATGGGGAGCCGCTCACTGCGGATGTATTCCCATACATCCCGGTCCGTCCAGTCCACGATGGGATTACAGATCCGCTTGCCCTTTAAGGCGCAGCTCTCGAACAGACGCCTGTTTTCATCGTTGTCATTGTTCAGGATGATCTTCTTTTCCGGATTCGCCGTGAAATTTTCATACACGCCCCGGTTATTTTTTCGTTTCACGCTCTCTGCCCACCGGACCCCGGTGGTGATGAAACGGTCCCGGCAGGTGGCCTCCTTTAATACCTGGCAGCAGTACCGCTGCAGCCTGGTGGGCGGAAATTTCTTCATGGGAATCAGCGTCCACATGGTGACACGCCCGCCTTTGTATACGGGATAGTTGACCTTGCAGGGGACTCCCTGCTCCTCCAGTCTCCGGAAGGTCTCCCGCACGTAATAAATGGTCTGGGGCGCGTCTGCCGTGGTCAGGTTATGCTGCACCTCATAGGGGATGCCGGCCCGTCTCACGATCTCCCGGCACACACAGCTGTCTTTTCCTCCACTGTCCGTGACTACCAGGGGACTTCCATACAGGGCAAAGGACATCTGGGACGCCGCCTTCACCCGCTCGATCGCTTTCTGCTCTAAATCCATCCAAAAGGGAGTCAGATATCTTTTCCCTGGCCAGGAACCCCGCCTCCTTTCTTTCTGGTCTTGTTTGTGCGCACAAAAAAGCGCTGGTTCGTCAGCGCCGCAGTCCTTTCCTTATTTTCTTTTCTGTTTCTGCTTTTTTACATCCTTATCTCAAATCCGCCCACCTCCCTTCCGAATTCCTCTTCCGTCATCAGAGACAGGTTCTCTCCCCGCTCCGTATCCCAGAACCCCGCATGGAACCGGATATTCCCCGCATTCAGGGTACGGCTGGCAAACAGGTCTCCCCAACCATGGGCGGCAATCTCTTTCCATTCCTTCTTGAGTCCTGACAGCTCCTGTTCGGTCAGCTCTCCTTTTGTACAGATCTGGGCGACTCCCCACAGCTGTCCCTGATGTTCCTCCACATCCGGGACGATGGATGAGATCTTCCCCGACAGAAGCTGGTTATAGAGGGTCTCCGCCAGACCGCCTGCCCCGTACTCCCGCATGCTCTTTGCGATCTCCTTCCGGATCACGGTCTGGAATGCCGGCATCTTCTCCCCATGAAGGAGCGCGGGGAAAAGAGGATATCCTGCAAAGGTGGTCAGGGTCAGGGGGCTGTACAGCTTCAGTTCCTGTCTTTCTCCATGATCCAGACAGATCGGATGTTCCCGGTTGACCACCACGCCATAGAACGTTTCCACCGCCCCGGTCTCCCGGATCTTCTCCTGCCCGTACCTGCGGTAATCGAAATGATCTTTCAGTCCTTCCGGAATGGAAAAGCCTGCCTGCTCCAGATAGTAGTGTGCATAGCTTTCCGGTTCCAGGAAGGGAAATGGCAGGAACTCATATGCCTGATGGTTCCGGATAATGCGGCAGCATTCTTCCATGGTTCCGGGAAGCTCCGCCTCCAGGGCTGCAAATGTCAGCTTCCAGTCAATCCCGGAACACGTCTCCATCTCTTCGATCACCTTTGCCGCCTGGTTCAGCTCTTCCAGAGTGCTGCCGGGCGGCAGATGTTCCAGCAGGCCGTCAATGGATGTGAAGATCTCCACTCTTTCCGGGATCTCTTCCGTGATTCCTGCCTGCCGTTTTTTCTCTGCCAGTTCCTGCTCCGGCAAGGGAAGTGCGAACCGGACATAACGGTCTTTGAAGGATTCCCGGATCAGAGTAACCGAAAAAACGCCCTGCTTCTTTTCCATTTTTTCTGTTTCCTGCCTCTTTTCTGTTTCCGATTCCTTTTCTCTGTTCTGCCCTTCCCCTGCGTCCGTATGTTCCATGAGATCTTTCCGTTTCTCCACATATCCGCCCTCTGTCAGATATCCCCGGTCCTCCTGCTGGAGCCGGCCAATCCCTGTATAGTCTACATAAACCTCCAGCCCCTCCGGAAGCTGTGAGGTCTCCTCCTGTGACAGATATCTCCCCAGTTCCTCTAATCTTCTGATCTCCGGATGGAGCCGGTAGCGGTCCAGATGCCCCAGTGTCTCCAGGATCTGCTCCGCTGTATAGGGAGCTTCCAGCCGGAATGCCGCCCGGAACAGCATCTCTTCCTCCCCGTTCAGACTCCCCAGCCTTTCGGCCATCTGGTTGAGACGGTCCAGGTTTTTCGCCGGAAAGACTATTTCCCCCACCAGACGATTCTCCAGTTCCGGAAATTTTGAATCCACCGCTCCGATAAAGGGCAGCATGATCGATGAATGCTGCTCCTCCAGACTCCGCCTGACCTGCTCTGCTTCCTCTTTCGTGGCCGGAAGCCGCATCCAGATCCCATCCTCCCAGTTTTCTCTTTTTACAAATATCCGCAATGTATTCCCTCCCTACTACTGTATCTGGAACCCCTGAGCATGTCCTTTTTCCATCTCCGGCGCTCCCTCTTTCCGCACCACAAGACCGGTCTGTGTATAAGCGCAGCTGTGGGACGCATAGTATTCTTCCCCAATGCCATGATAATCCAGATAAGGCCACACCTTCCTGGGGAACTCCATGATGCCGTTCTCTACCACATAGCCTCCCAGCTCCCGGCTGCAGGTCACGCCTGGGAAACACTCATACAGCTGCAGGCTGTCCGCCGCTTCCAGGACATCCCCGATGGTGGAGACGGAGCGGCAGTCCAGGATCCCGGAAAATTTCATCTGCTCTTCCCTGTCCATCCTCCCGATCTTTTCTGCCAGGCAGCTGATCTCCCGGAACCAGCCATCCGCAGGCAGATACTGTTCAAGGCCGGGGATGGGGGATTCCACTTTTGCGATCCGGAAGGGGATGCTGCTCTTTCCCTCATGTCCTCTGGTCAGAGAGAGCATCTTCTGCTCCGGCTTCTCCCTGCCGGAAAGCGGAAAGGTGAGTAAGACCCGATTGACCGGCCTTGTGGTATTTTCATACAGGATCTTTATGACGGGTTCTCTTTCTTCCACGATTGACTCCTCTCCCTTCTCCTGTTGCCAGAGTGTCACTTCATCTCCATCCCGCCCATCTCCGGTTCTTCTTTTCCCGTGATGGTAACATACTGGTCGATGATGTTCAGTGCTTCATAGTAGTCCTGGCATCCACCTTCGGTGATGCGCTTCTCCATTTCCTCCGCCTTATCCTCCATCCCGTTTTCCCGCAGGGTCCGGGCTGCGATTCCCATCAGGTTGAAGATGTTCCCATCCTCACCGATCAGCGCACAGTTCGGCTTCTCTGCCACAGCTTCATGTAGAAATCCTCCCAGCCGGTTATTTACATAGTCGGACATCCATGTGCCGCCGAACTGCAAATGTGTTTTAAGCCTCCAGACCGCCAGCTTTCCGATGTCCGGCTTTTCTTCCCCAAAGAAAAAGAGCAGGTTGGTCATTCCCTCATTCCGGAAAACCGCCACATCATCAAGCCGTTTTCCTTTGGGAAGGATCCCTTCCTGCTCTAATATCTGATTGATCCCGTCTGTCCACTCCTTCAGATCCCCGCCGCAGCCCTGGAGGACCAACCCCTCACGGCCATGCATCGTTCGGAGTTCCTCTTTTTCGATCTGTCTGATCATGTTATGCTGCACTCCTTTTCTTTCTGATCCGCTTTTGTTCGCCATGATGGACGGAGCTTTTCAATCGTTCTGGCATTCACGGACTCTGTACACTGCTACGCATGCGAGTCCGGCTATTCCGGCCAGAAGAATCCCTACTGCTGCTGTAATACCCAGTATCCATCCCATATCGCTTTCCCCTTTCGTTTTTTCATTTCTTTACTGCATCCGGCACTCTGCCAGTGTGGCCGCTTCCTCTTCCGCTGCAAAGTATTCATCTGCCGCCTCCCTGCTCACGGCCAGGATCTCCCCTGCCGCTTTTTCTCCCCTCTGGATTGGTGCCAGGAACTGGTTGATCTTCCTACACAGGCTCTGATCCGGGCAGTTGTCCAGCGTCCCCCTTCTGCTGTCTACCACCAGGCGGTCCAGAACATCGGTCACGGTGATCTGCCGGGCCTCCCCGCCCTTTCCGCCGATGAGACTGGCAAGGTTCTCTGCGGTCAGCGCAACCAGGTATTCCTCTCTTTTACCGCTGCCGCTGTCGTACACACAGGCGTAGCCCATGGTATCGGTGTCCATGATCCGCTGGATCATCTGTTCATCTTCTGATTTCATGTATCCTCTCTCCCTCCTGCTATTGTCGCTTCATATATGGCTTTTGTTCAGGCAGTAAAAAAGAAGGATTCCTCCGGTTATGGAAGTTCCTTCTGCCTCGTATACAGATATCCTTTTTTCTAACTCAGCGTCATCCCTCCGCTCTGTTCCTCTTCCAGCATTTCTTCCCTGCCTTCGCCCTGCACACTCTTCAGGCTTTCTGATATCGCCGGTTTCTTTTCTGTATACTGTATAACGATCCCGGAAAAGTCATAGCCCACAGGCTCCAGTACTTTTTTCTCCATCATTGTCAGTAATGCCTCCGTATCAAACTTGGCCTCAAAATATAGATCCTTATCGATCTGGATCGGTACATCCATGCCTGCCGGATCCTTCCCCAGTATCGTCCGCTGCCTGCCGAATACCTTTCCCCTCCGCTGCATCAGTCTTTCATGCATGTCCTTCTGCCCGTTGCAGTGCTTCAGGATGGTCTGGACTGCCTTTTTCCATGTGGGTGTTTCTATGGTCTCACCAGAAGCAAATGTAACAGAGACCGGCCTCTTCCCTTTGAGCATGGACGGGGAAGTACTCCCCAGGCGGCATTCCCTGCTCCTGATCTCTGAACGATTGTATGGTTCCCCATTCTGATACATCCGGATCATGTCATCGCATCTCTGATTCACAACCTGCAGCAGTTCTGCTCTTATTTCTTCAATCAGTTCTATATAATCCATCGAAACATCCCCTTCCTTAAGGCATAAAAAAAGAACCAGAACCTATCCCTGACTTAAGGATTTTTCTAATTCTCTTCCATGTAACGTCATATACATTTTTCTTTCTGTTTGTGTATGTAGTTCCTATTTTCAGCTTTTCCCTTACTCTATACACACCATACACAATTAAAACTATACTGTACTTAACATCCATATGGAGATGTGCCGAAAATACCCTTAGTGTAGGATGTCATTCAGCAAATTATTTGGAGGCGTTTTCGTCAGTTTATTTGGAGACAAATTCAGGTTCTAATAGTGTGATGGG
>ERZ808024.87-NODE-87-length-95737-cov-6.484508_pt1 | contig 95737 bp, 74 predicted proteins | sample MGYA00380181_ERZ808024 | MGnify/ENA primary metagenome ERZ808024 (study PRJEB31490, sample SAMN06133413) | mouse gut metagenome | isolation source: Z2_1 | host: mice | place: China: Chengdu | collected 2015-05 ...
GATTGTGCTGACGAAAAAGCCGAAAGTGAACTCGACGGCGATACGGGAAATGAGGGAGGAACTGGAGAAGTTGGAGGTGGATAAATGAAGAATGAAGAATGAAGAATAGTGAGCATATGCCATGAAGAATATTTTTATACTATCTATAATGTGTATTTGTCTATCGTGTACCCAGCGTTCGATAGAGGTGGAGCGGGTGTCTGCCTTTCCTATGACGGGAAGTTTGCAGGCTAAAGTAGTATCTATACCGGTTCCTATCTTGTTGCCGCGATATATAGGGGTCTTGGATGATTATTTATATGTCTATAAAGAGAAAGAGGAAAACTTGTTCGCATTTTTTAGAAGAGAAGATGGCAGCTATATCGGCGATGCAGGTAGGCGAGGACAGGGACCTGATGAATTTATTATGTTGGATACAAGAAGTTTCCATAAGATTGGTGGAAACCGTTTTACAGTATTTGAAGTCGGTAGCAATCTGCTCAAAACGGTAGGCTTTGACGGTACGGGATTGTCTGTTCATGATGTAAAGAGTATTTTTAAACAGGGTGTAGCCAACAACGGGTTCTATAGTTTGGCGGATAGTATGTATCTGACATTGGGACGCTTGGAAGGAGATTCGGAATTTTGTTTGTTGGATGGGAAGACTGGTGAATTGACCGAGATAGGAACGTATCCGTCATGGGTGAACCGGGAAGAGGTAATCAATCACCCTCCTTTGTTTGTCCCTTATTTGAAAACTTGCGCTGTCCGTGCGGACGGGAAAAGGGTAATTGTATTTTATTCCCGCTTCAAGCGCTTAAGGATTTACGATGAAAAAATGAATATTTTGCACGATATTGATGTACGAATCGAACCTTGTGTGGTTGACTTTCGGAAGCCGGTGCAGGAACAGCCTGCGTATTATACCGGTGCTCCTTGTGTCGTAAAGGATTATATTTATGTACTATGTACGAATGTCAATACCGGTATCGAAAGTTGCGAGTTGCAGGTTTGGAATTGGGAAGGAAAACCGGTCGCTTGTTTCCGGCTCGACAGGAAAGTGTCGATGATAGCTGTTGATGAACAGGCTGATAAGATATATGCTGTCGACAGCCAGGTTGACAACGAGTTGTATGTGTATGATTTACCTTCAATTTAATTGATTATGTGTAGGATTGAGAAGTGTTTCTTATTGTTATTGCTTTTGCTCCCAATGTCTGTGGAAGCAAAGGGTGGCGGATGGAGAGTGATAGAGAATAAATTCTATTCGCTGATGCTGCCTGCCGAATGGTGTCCGCAACCCGGTATGCCGGGCAATGGGGTTGAACCGGGAATGCGTAGGGTGAAACCATATCTTATTTATTATTTTGCATGGCACACGCCCATAAAGGATAAGAATGACATTCCGACTTGTATCGGCATTGATATTCAGACGTATGAAAAGGCCGATGGTTCGGTGGTCTCTTTAGATGAAGCCCGTAAACTGACGATTCCTCCTTCGGTTCGGGTAGAGAACTCTTATCCGTCTTCTGACACCCTGTATTGTACGGGGATTAAGAAGAGTAAAGAAATGGATGGAAGTACCATGGAGTACAAGGTTTTTTATCTGTTGGAAAAGGACGGGAAAAGAGTACATTGCGTCAAGCTGGATTTGCGAAAGGATTATTATGATAAATCATCTGAAGTACAAAAACTTGTATTTGCTATTTTGAACTCGTTTGTGGTAATTTGAAATGGATATATCAAATGTATAAATATATATATTGTTATTTATTCCTTTTTGGAGTGTTGTGCGGATGTGCAAATAGGCATGGTTGTATCGTTGATGCGGATGCTGTTTGCATGACTATCAATCCGGATGATTCAAAACGGTTGGATATGGAGACGTTATTTTCTTCTGTAGATGTAATTCCTTTGGAAAGTTCAACTGCATCGTTGTTTAGCAGATGCGATAAAATGATTTTTTATGAAGGAAAATACTATATACTGGATAAAAAAGCGGCTTGTATATTTATTTTTGATGAGGACGGAACTTTCTTGCGGAGTAGTAAAAGCAAGCAGGGGCATGGTCCGGGGGAATATTATTGTATAGTTGATTTTGAGATATCGAAGGACGGGCATATAGAGATTTTAGATGTATCGGCATATAAAATCAGAAAGTATGATGATAAATTCAATTTCATAGGTGAAGTGGACATACCGAGAAAATTGTATCCTATCAGTACCTTTAAATGTCTGAATGATGGATTGTATGCCTTTTATTCTCCTCGTTCGTCCAAAACGAATGATCAAATAACTGTTTATTCTTTCAAGCAAAACCGTATAGTGGAAAGCGTAAAAGGCTATATTTCTATTTCTTCCTTGAAAGTAGGAACTACTCAGTCTTATTCTTTTTATGAGTCTGGGGAAGATGTGTTTTTCTCTTTCCCTTATCCTAATGATAAGGTATATAAGATAGACAGAAATGAAGGTAGCATCAGCGAGACGGTTCGTTATGATTTCGGAAATTATTCTTTTCCTTTTGAGGAATTGGATTCTCATGCCGTTATTTTTGAAGACATTATTAAGGGGAGCAAGAATTATGCTTTTCCTATTTATCGGGGCGAGAATAAGGATTTTCTATTTACTTTTATTATGTATCAAGGGAAACAATCTCTTTTCCTTTACGATAAGGTGTCAAGACGTTCTAACCTTTACTCATGCCAGTTTCATGATGGTAAGGTGCTGCTGCCACCGACTTTTGTAGATGATAATTATTGGTATATAGTTGCAGAGCGGGGTTGGCTGGAATATATGGTGACAGAAAAACTGTCAGATGAAAAAGCGAAAGAGGCTATAAAAAAGATTCAGGAAGAAGACAACCCGGTGATATTAAAATATAGTTTACGAAAATGAAATGGATAGTTGATGAAAAGGCCGAAAGTAGACTCTATGGCAATATCGAAGAGAAGAAGGGAACTGGAGAAGTTGGAGAATGAAGAATAGTGAGCATATGCCATGACGAACATTTTTCTTTACATCCTTATTTCCCTCGTAACCGCCCCTTTTGTCCGGCACCGGGGAAGGCAGGGTTCCCCGGTGCCGAAGGCGGTGCTCCCCGGTGGGGAACGAGTCGTTCCCCGGTGTCGGACAAAATCCCGTTCAGAAAGGGCTCTGAACGGGGTGGAAGAGATGGTGTCGTTTTTGGGGAAAATGGAAAAAATAGTGACAAACAGAATAGCCGGGCAGGAAAGGAAATCATATAAAGGTATGTAAGTAATTCATTTTTTTGTAGATGGTTTATAAAATGTTTCAAATCTGTTTCAAGTCTGTCTCAAATCTGTCTCAATCGTGTTTCGTGGATAGTTTGAGAGGTATTTGCAAATATTTGATACACAATTATAACCTCTTTTTGAAAATTATTGCCAACTTTATCAAAAATTAAAACCTGTTTTTGATTGCTTGGTGATTTCGTTTACAGAAGAGGAACAGCTTCTGTAGAAGACCAGGCACTTCAAAGTGTATTTATTATATAAGTGGATACAGTAAGAGAATCTATAAGTATGAAAAATGTATGGCGTTTTTTATGGATGATAGCGGCATTTACCTGTTTGAGTGCCTGTAGCGATGTTTTGGACAAACGGGTGGATGCCTGCCTGGAGTTTGCCGGTGACAACCGGGCGGAACTGGAGAAAGTTCTTTCCCATTACAAGGACGAGCCGCAGAAACTACAGGCGGCAAAGTTCCTGATAGCCAATATGCCCTATTACCATGCCTATAAAGGTCCCGAGATAGACAGCCTGAAGGAGGTGCTGAAAGGGGTGATTGTGGATAACGGGTTTATCGAGGACTCCGTAAAGAACCGTTGGAAGAAGGTACATTTCAATCGGCGGCAGCGGGAGAGCGACGTACGGAAGATGACGGCAGAATTGCTGATAGAGAATATAGACCTGGCTTTCGATACCTGGCAACGCCGCCCGTGGAGCCGACATTACTCGTTCGACGAGTTCTGCGAATACATCCTTCCCTACCGGATAGACGACGAGCCTTTAGAGGCATGGCGAAGGGACTATCATGACCGTTACGCCCCCGTGCTCGACTCCCTGTATCAGGGGAACGATGTGGTGGAAGCTGCAAAGGCGGTCGTCGCCTACCTGAAAGCGGAGAAATTTACGAGCAACAAGGATTTCGACTTGCCGCATTTGGGGGCTTCTTACCTGTTGGAACACCGGGTGGGCTTTTGCCGCGAGAACTGCGACATCGCCACTTATACGTTGCGTGCGCTGGGCATCCCGGTGATGACGGATATGTACCAAAGCTCGCCTGTCTATCAGAGCAAGCACTACTGGAGTGCGTTGATAGACACCACCAAACGTCCTGTCCCCTTCAACTATGTGGAAGAGGAGATGAAGCGCGGTTATATGGGTAAGCGCAAGATGGGGAAAGTATACCGGCACTACTTTGGCGTCCAGCCGGAAAAGTGCAAGGGCGTGTATACCGACAAGACGGTGCCCGCCCTCTTCTCCAACCCTTTCCTGCGGGATGTGACGGCAGACTATACGGGCGACGTGTCGGTGGCGCTGCCGGTGAAGTTCCGTACGGAAGAGTGCTATATGTACCTGGCTATATGGACGGGACGTGCCTATGAACCGGTGGACATAGCGGACATCGACAACGGCCGTGTCGTGTTCAAAGGATTGGAAAAGAATGTGATTTACCAACCGGTCTATTGCGACCGGAAGAAGGTCTCCCCGGCTTATTACGCGTTTCAGGTGGAGGACTCCGTGGCGCGTTTCTTCATACCGGACACGGCACACCTGCAATACCGGGAAGTCCGCCGAAAATATCCGGTACGCGGGGATATCCGTTCGTATATGAACCATATACAAGGATTGAAAATAGAGGCGGACAACCGGAAAGACTTTAGGAACGCCCGCCTGATACACCATGTGGTGGACACCCCGCTGGTCAATTACAACCGCGTAGTGTTGGAACAGCCCGCCCGTTACCGCTATTTCCGTATTGTTCCCCGCCATACGCGCAGGATACAGATAGCCGAGTTTTGGCTGTATCGGGACACCTCGACAACGGAACGCCTGATGCCGGTCAATATTACGCCCGACACGGTGACCGGGCGGAAACAGGTGACACAAATCCGGTGGATGGTGGATGATGATTGGGTGACCCACTACTATTCGGACCGTCGTGGAGAGAAGGTGACTTTCGATTACGGTGTTCCGGTGGAGGTGAACAGCATCGTATATGTCCCGAGGAATGATGACAACTTCATACGTGTGGGTGACAATTACGAGTTGTTCTATCAGGACGGTGCGGGCGGCTGGCGTTCATTGGGCAAGCAGACCGCTACGGACTATGTATTGAAATATGATAACGTGCCGGACAACGCCTTGCTTTGGTTGCGAAACTACTCTCGCGGTAAGGAAGAACGGGCGTTCTATTATGAAGGCGGAAAGCAAGTCTTTCCGTAAGAGAGAAATAATTATTAAAGAGGAACGGACAGTGCGAGTCTTTGTTGGCGCAAAACTTACTGTCCGTTCCATAACCCACTAAAGAAAGGAGGTCTTGGCAAAAGTAATAGTTTAGTTTGAAATGAGCAAAATGTTTGCTTTAACCTGTTGAAAGGATAAATACAGGATGAATTTAAAGAGAAAAGTAAAATGTTCAATTTTGTAAAATATGAAAAATGTAAATTTGATGTTATTCTTATTGGCAGTAATATTGTTTGCTGGGTATACAACATATTGTGCTATTCAAACAAATTCCAAGTTAGCAAATTTGTCATTGAACAGCGTTGAATCATTAGCAAGGGGAGAAGATGAAAAAGATGACATGAATGATGGTGAAACGAGTAATAATATTTGGGTCGGATATGTTAATAAAACGGAGAACTGTACTATTAAGGAAACTTACGAGTGTAAAATTGGTTTCACAATCCCTGATTGGGTTCCTTGGTTGGGAGGTATGTCGTGTGAATTTGACTATATTGATGAAGTTGATTTTCCGGGAACACGTAACGAGTGTATATATACGGGAAATTCCAATCAAAGATGCGATTATTACCGTTGCACTAAGAACTAATAAATATTTATAATTAGAACCATTAAATGATAGAATAATGAATATTCATTATTTCTTGATTTGATAGTGAGAAATGGATTGAATGATTAAACGAATCATTTTCAACTTTCACAAGAAAAATATGAATATTCATTATACTTAAATTCTTATCCCTAAATAAATATATGAAGAAATTAATATATGTATTAGTATTACCTTTATTAATGTCTTGCAAAAAGAACACGGCATTACAAAATATGGTAATCAATGATTCTTTGTTTCAGGTTGTTACAATAAATCCTGATAATATTAATAAAAAAGAACCGGGAAAAATATCTATGTTTGCGGAAAGCGTAGAATATATTCCTTTACAAACGGAAGACGATATGTTAATAGGGGAGATAACTCGTTTGATTGTTTGGAAAGATATGTATTATATTTGGGACAGACTTTCAGAGACGGTCTTTTGTTTTGGACAAGACGGAAAGTTTCGTTATAGGCTTAGTAAACAAGGTGAAGCTCCTGATGAATATTTCAATATTGCGGATTTTACGTTGGATATGGAGAGTGGGAATATGGTAGTTTATTCGGATAGGGGACAAGCACTTTATGAATATTCAGCCACATCGGAGTTGGTAGAAAAATTGGATGTACCTTTTATAATGTCTTCTTTTGCAGTAAAAGGAGATTGGAAATATTGTTATTTGGGCAGATTACCAAATATGAGGTTTTATGAGGATGTATTCCCGAAATCTTATAGGTATGCGACTTTGCAGAACAAAAATGTATGCAACGAGTACTTACCGTATAAATTCGATGAAAGTTTTCTTAAAGTACCTCTCTCTTCCAATAATTTTACTTTTTATGGCGATACGATTCTATTGACTGAGTTTTTATCTCCCGAAATTTTTTCTATAGATACTCTTGGTAGATTGTGTCCACGATATCGTATAGAGTTTACTACCAATACCTACACCCCAAACTTCGAAGAGCCGGTGGATTTGGACAAGATGAAAAGGACTGTGAAAGAAGGAAAATTGACAACTCTTTATGGTGCTTTTTATGAGAATACGAACTATATGTTTTTTAATTATTCTAGGGGATTGATAGGTTTGGCTTATGTAGATAAGAGAGAGGGATTAGTCCATAATCCCGGTTATTTCTTATTGGACGATTTTAATCAGAATACCTTGTCTGTCAGTATTGCTTGTGTTGATGAGGAGTATCTGTACTTGATAGGGGAACCGGAATTACTTTTGAAAAAGAAAATAAATTTGTCTTCTTATTTGAGAGGTATTTGTAACAATCTGCATGATTTTGATAACCCTGTTATTATCAGGATAAAATTGAAATAAAAAAATGATTGAGAAAGCGTTTATATACTTTTTACTTTTTATGGGTATGGAGAATTGTATAGGTAATACTGATAAAAGTAATACGGACTTATTGAAAAATGTATCAACCTATACCGTGTCAAATCTTTTACGTGCAAAAGAAATCTCATTATTTCCTTATTATCCTCTTAAAGATATAAATGGGAATATACAGAGAATTGATAGTGTTTTTGTGAAACCCCGTTTAGTCTTTAGGTTTAGTGAGTTTTGTTGTGAAAATTGTATAAAATCTTCTATAGAATTAATTAGTAAGTCAGGTATAGAAAAAAATATTGTAGGTTTTGCAAGTTATAATAATTTGCGAATGTTGCGGATGGCTGTGAAAAAATATAATATAGCTTTTCCTGTATTTTTAGTTCCGATGAATGACGTTGAGATGTTATCTGAGCAAAATGAGAAAAGTAAAAATCCTTATTTGTTTTTGCTTGACAATGACTTCAAGGGACGATATTTCTTCACGCCTTCACAACAATATCCGGAATTTTTGCAAGAATATTTAGTTCAATTTTCTGCTAAATTAGGAGAATGGGAAAAAATCAATGTAGACATATTTGATGAAAAGAATAAAGATTTAGGCACGGTTGTGAGAGGACAGAAATATAAAGTAGAGTTTAAGTATACAAATACTACTAACAAATTGTTGGTAATTCAGAATGTGGAATCTTCGTGTGGATGTTTGGTGTCCAGTTGGGAGAGGGATCCTTTGTCACCAGGAAAAGCGGGGAACATAGTTGTAGAATTTACTCCTGAAAGTTTAGGATATACTTCAAAAACAATTATTGTATCTCATAATCTGTCAACTTATCCGATACGCTTAAAAATAAAAGCAGATGTAGGAAATGTTCATAAATGAAATATGCGTATTCTCAAGAAAATCGGTAAAGTGCTGCTATGTGCATTCGTATTATAAGCCATCCCTTATGGATGAATTTAAAGATATGATTATGAAAAGTATAATGTTACTTATTGGAGTATTACTCCTATCATCCTGTGGGTATCATCCATTAGGTGAAGACAGGATGGGAAAATATGTAAAAGATATAGATTTGGATAATCTAACCTCTCCCTCTTTTAATGATTATTTTTCGGAGTTAAAGATTATTCCAACTGATTCCAGTAGTGAAGCCTTGATACAGATAGTATCTGAACAGAAATGGTACAAGGATAAACTCTATGTATTGGACCGTAGACAGAAAAAGGTCTTCATATTTGATCAAAATAATGGTAAGCTTCTTCAGATAATGGATAAACGTGGAAATGGTCCCGGAGAATATACCGATATTGTAGATTTACAGATAAACAGATTTACCGGTGATTTGGAATTATTAAATCCGATGGGCGGTATTCTCAAATATGACAGTATGGGTGAAAATTATAAGGGACGCGTTAATTTACCTTTTGTGGCACATCATTTTATTTCTGTTTCTTCTGATGTCTACTTATTTTTTTGCCAGGCAAGGGAAAATAATAAGATGTTGGCGTATGATTTCAAGCAAAAGAAAATAGTAGCGGAATTATATGACAAGCCTACATTCCTGTTCTTCTCGACACCTTATCACCATACTTACACACCATTCTATTTGTTTGAGGATAAAGTTCATTTTGCCCAAACATACAATGGGGATGTATTTACGTTTGAAGATAATAAATTGTCTCCTGAATACCAATGGAATTTCGGGAAATACAATTTTGACATTACAGATTTAGAATCTGATAAGGATATTCCTTATTATATGAATTATAATAAGACTGTCGGCTCACAATATGCAACGATATTCATTGTTTATGTTGAAAATTCTCGATATTATATGACGCAGTTTTATTTGCACAACAAAATGTGGACGTTAATCTACGATAAAAAAACAGTAGTAGTGTAGTATTTAATTCTTTCAAAGAAGGACATCGGGTGACGCCCACTTTCATGGATGAATCGGCAGTTTATTGTTTTGTAGAGACAATGTTTTTACCAATAATAGTCAACAGGGATGAACTGAGCGAAGAGAATCAACGGATTTATGATTCGATAGATGCAGAAAGTAATCCAGTAATCTTGAAATATACATTTAAATAGACTTTATTATGAGTAAGCTTATACATTTTTCTCAGTTAATGTTATTGTCTTTGATTTTAGTGGTATCAGCTGCTACATTGTATTTGTACGGAACATAATGAAACTCGTTCGTGTACAAACCTAAAGACGTTACTGCTTGTTGGAAATTATGTCGCATTTGTAAGAAAAATAAAATCAATTTAGTTATGCGTTTATATTATTATTTATCAATTACGGTGTCTATGACATTGTTGGCATCCTGTACTTCTCAGGAAAAAAATGTAGAGATTAAACGGTTGGGCATTGACATTAACACCGCTCATGCCATTCCAATGGACACTAATAAGATTGTTTCGCTGGAAACAAACAATAATTCCCTGCTGTATGATATCAGTGGTCTGTATGAACTGGACAACAAATACTTTATATGGTCAAGGGGGATGGTCAAGGCTTTTAATAAAAGTGGGAAATACCTTTATCAGATTTCAGGGAAAGGACAGGGTGCAAACGAATACACCGATATGTCTTGTGTCTATACGAAAGATGGTAACATCTGTATCTATGATTGGAATGTAAAAACGGTATTGTCGTTCAATTCGCAGGGACAGTTGCAAAATAGACAGCGTATCACAGTAGAACCTCACGCCCCTTCTCCTGTGGGTATTATCCCGTTGGGTAAGGACCGTTATGTGTGTGTCAATGGCTATCGTGGCGGAGATAATGTGCGGACTCCTTCGGTCAGTATATGGAACAGCGATTTCACGGCTCAGGATACGTTGGGTGGACGTTTGGTGGAAAGTGGTTTTAGGCTTTCCGACTGGCTCTATGCGAGTGCCGACAGCAAACGTATCTTGTATTGGGAACCGTTGAAAGATACCCTTTTTACGGTGGCCGGGCAAACGGTATATCCCATGTGTGCCATTGATTTTGGTGACCATGCTGTCCCCGCCGATGTGGCGAAGAAAGATGCATACGCCCGGTCGATGTATTTGGGAAAAAAGAAAAATATTAAGAAAAGCGCTTCGATGTGCCGTTTCTATCAGATAGATGGCGACTACATCTATTTCATTTTCTCTTGGGCAGGCCGTATTTGTTTGTGCCGGTTCTCTCAAAAGACTTTTCATCCCGAAATCTTTGAGTTCAAAGACGAGCGGTACAAAGTCCTGCCGTTCTTTAAGATTATAGGTAATCAGTTGGTGATGGCTGTAGAGGATAAGGAAGACATGGAGAAGAACTGCGGATTGCTGGTTGTGGATAAAAAGATATTGGATAAGAACAAATGAAAAAGGAAATAAGACTGATTTTAAGGGTGTCGTGTTGGGCTGTCGCATTGCTATGCTCATGTACAAGTCCTACTCCTACGAAGAAGAATGCCGAGCCGGTTGTGGAGCAAGCGATATCTTATAAGGATTTGTACGGTGAAGTTTGTTTCAAAGATACCGTTTTAGATATGGATTTACAAATTGTAAATTCAAAAAACAAGCCGGTCTTATTGTCGAGTGTTGTCTCTTCTTCAAAGATTGTGGTACGATATTCGGTATATGCTTGTAGAGAGTGCATTGAATTTACTATTTCGGAATTGGCGAAACTGAAAGAAAGATATCCTGATGTAGAAACCGTATTTCTGTTGGCCAATGTCCCGGTAAGGGATATACACGTGATGCGTAACAGCTTATTTAATTCTCCGATATTTAGAGTTGATACGTTGCCGCTTGTTTTCGATAAGTTTATGGTTCCTTATTTGTTCCGGATAGACGAATCTGGTAATGTGTCGGATCTGTTTGTTCCGCAGAAAGAGTTACCGGATAAGACAAAGGAGTATCTTAAAAGATATGTCTCGAAATAGATGTTTGTTTGCTTAAAATAAAAAGTAAGGGAAAAAAAGAAGATGAACATTCTCAAGAAAATCGGTAAAACGTTGCTATGTGCATTCGCATTGTTCCAATGTTACGTATTGATGCGTCTGTATATTTTCGCATCTTGCGTGATACCTACCGGTTCGATGACTCCCACGTTGCAAAAGGGCGATTACATCATTGCCTCTTTGCAAATACCGGGGTATCGGGTTTGGAAGGAGGACAGTTGCGGGCACTTGTCGGTACACCGTAAAAAGGGGATACGCAAGGTTAGCAAGGGGGATGTGGTGGTATTCAATTTTCCTTACGCTTCGGGCAAAGACCGGATGCGGCTTGAGTCGAAGCTCTATTATTGTAAACGGTGCGTGGCTGTTCCGGGAGAGACATACAAGTGGAAGGCGAAGGCGAGGGAGAGACAGGTTTATCTTCCCCGCCGGGGAGAAGAATTGGCGATAGATTCGTTGAGTTATAGGGACTATCGCAAGTGTATAGCGTATGAGACGGGAGAACAGGTGACCCGCAAGGGAGGCACAATCTTGTTGGGCGATTCTGCGATTCGGTCGTACCGTTTCCGTCAGGATTATTATTTCATGCGTGGCGACAACGTGTCCGATTCTTATGACTCCCGTAACTGGGGGATACTGCCGGAAGACTTTATCTTGGGAGTGGGCAGGTTTGTGTGGTTCTCGCGTGATAAGAAGAGTGGCAAAGTGCGGTGGGAACGGATATTCAAAAAAATATGAATTGATAAGGAATGAAAAGATTTATAAAATATAGAATCGTGATGCCTGGCATTTCACCGGTACAGTTGAGGGATGGTACTTCCGTCCTGTTGATGTCGGCGGGCTGTGTGCTGTTGCTAAGTTGTGTCTGCGCCTATTCTCCCCACATACCTGCCGGTGATGTCTCTTATCAATGGCTGTGGTGCGGGTGGGGTGCCTTGGTATTTGCCGCCTGTACATTGCTGTCCGTGCTGCTCTCGACCGAAGGGGTACGCTACTTTCACCGGTCGGTGGCGTGGGGGCTTATTTTATTGGGTGGGGTGGAAGCGGTATGGGGATTGCGGCAGATTTACGGCTTTGCCTCTTCCACCCATTCGCTCTATGCGGTGACGGGGTCTTTCTACAACCCCGGCCCCTATTCCGGCTATCTTGCCCTGACATTCCCGGTCTGTCTGCATCAATGGCTGCGGTTGGGTGCCGTGAAGCAACGTTCACTGGCTGAACGGGCGGGATATTACCTTTCCGGAGGCGTGCTGTTCCTGCTTTTGTGCGTGCTTCCGGCAGGCATGAGCCGTTCGGCATGGTTGGCGGCAGGTTGCTCGGGAATGTGGGTGTGTGGCTGGCACTATTCGTGGGGCAAACGTCTGAAGCAAGCCTGGAAGCGACATCGGATGCGGGTGGCGTTGGCTGGCGTGCTGTGCGGCATCGTGTTGGCGGTGGGCAGTGTGGCCGTTTACCATATAAAGGAAGATTCAGCAAGAGGGCGGCTGTTCTTATGGAAAATCAGCAGCCTTGCCGTCGCCCAAAGACCGCTTGACGGATATGGAGGGGGGCACTTTGCCGCCGCATACGGGTGGGCGCAAGAGGCGTACTTTGCCAAAGGAGCATACAGTGTTGACGAGGAGCGTGTGGCGGGCAGCCCGGAATATGCTTTTAATGAATACTTGCAGATAGCGGTGGAGTGTGGAGTTCCGATATTGCTGTTTGCATTGATAACGGTGGGTGCATACTTCTACTGCGGTATGTTGTGGCGGCGCATTGATATCTGCGGGAGCTTGCTTTCGCTGGCGGTTTTCTCTTTCTCCTCTTATCCGTTGGCGTATCCCTGTTTTTGGGTCACTTTGCTACTTCTTTTAGTGGCTTGTTTATCGGAGATTTCGCGCAAATGGATACTTTTGCTGGGTGTTATGGCTGGTATAGGGGGAGGATGGCTGGTACGGCATAGTGCGTACAAGTCTTGCGAGGAGTGGGCACAATACCGGGCACTGTATGGTGTAGGGGCTAATGATAGTATGAGAAAGGAATATGAAAGGTTGTATCCGCAACTGAAGACCCGTCCCCACTTTCTCTTTGAATATGGCCGTTGTCTGCACAAGTTAGGAGAATACGATGCTTCCAACCGCATCTTGAAGAAGGCTGAGTTACGTAGTTGCGATCCGATGATACTAAATATAATCGGTAAGAATTACCAAAAACTGAAAAAATACGAAAAGGCTGAGGAATATTTGTTACGCTCCACACACCGCCTGCCCAGCAGGATATATCCCTATTACCTGCTGGCAAAGCTGTACGCGGAGCCCGGATTCCGGCAGCCGGAGAAGTTCGAGGAGATAAAACGGATTGTGCTGACGAAAAAGCCGAAAGTGAACTCGACGGCGATACGGGAAATGAGGGAGGAGCTGGAGAAGTTGGAGGTTACAGATAAAGATGTGGATTAGAGTATAAATGAAGATACGCGATATGAAAAGAGCAAAACTGTTAGTATATATATTTGTAGCAGGGGGATTGTTGTCTTGTACTCCTCGTGCTTCAAAAACGGGAGTGGAGAGATTTGAAATCTCGCTATCGCTGGTTTGTGAGGATGATATTCTGTTGGGGATGCCTAATAAACTGGTGTTGTCGGGTGACATCATGGCAATCAGTGATACAAAAATGGACTCGCTGGTACATTTTGTAAACGTAAAGGATGGGAAATATATAGGTAAAGGGTGTGCTTATGGGCAAGGACCCAACGAAATGAGTATGATTACATCCCTGAGTCCGACGGGCGGACATGGGTATACGGTGTATGAACCCAATAGGCGGACTTTATATCGGATGTATCCGGACGGGGCGGGCGGTTGGCGTTCATTGGGCAAACAGACCGCTACGGACTATGTATTGAAATATGACAACGTGCCGGACAACGCCCTGCTTTGGTTACGAAACTACTCTCGCGGCAAGGAAGAACGGGCATTCTATTATAAGGGCGGAAAGCAAGTCTTTCCGTAAGAGAGATAATTATTAAGAGGAACGGACAGTGTGGGTCTTTGTTGCAGCAAAACTTACTGTCCGTTCCATAACCCACTAAAGAAAGGAGGTCTTGGCAAAAGTAATAGTTTAGTTTGAATAAGCAAAACATTTGCTTTTCCGTTGAAAGGATAGATACGGAAGATAAAAACATAAGATTAATTTAAAATTAAACCAAACATGAAAAAGATAATAAAAATAGCTTTTGTCACAGCATTTGTGGCAGTGGCAGGATATGGAGTTTATGCAAATCAGAAAGCAGATTCCATGTCTGATTTGATGTTGGCAAATATGGAAGCATTGGCTAATGATGATGAATTAGATGATGGTAAGGTTGCAGATGTCTTTATACAAGATTTAGGTGAGGAGACAAAATGTCAAGATGGTACATTATATTTAGTGAAACATTATACAGTTAAAGAAACTGATGAAAACTTTTCGAAGAAAAATTAAACAGGTTCTTAATCATCTTTCGATGTAGGGCTATAATATTGATATATTTATCTTAACTTTTTGATTATGTCGAAATATACTATTTTTTTTCTTACAATGTTACTATCTGCTTGTTCAACGAAACCAACAGTAACTAAAAGTGACCCCATTTTATTGAATGCTTCAACAATAGAATCCAACTATTTTAAAAACAATTTTAAAGTAGAAAGTATTATACCGATTGAAACTACTGAGTCATTCCTTATCTCAGAGATAAGGAAAATTATAAGATTGAAAGATTATCTTTTACTATTGTCTGACAATCAATCCGTATCTTTGATTGATACACATACAGGACAATTGAAAATGAATATTTGTAAATTCGGTAACGGCCCGGGCGAATCTAAACACATTATAGATATTGCGTTTGATGAGATTTCAAACCAAATATTGATTTACAATGACTACTACAAATTATTGTTTTTCAATTTGCAAGGGAAATTTTTATCAGAAATCAAATTAGAAAATAGCATGTATGAGAATATAACTTGTCACCAAGGAGAAGTTCTTTTTTATAACAAAATCGAAGGATATTCCTGTTATCCTTATACATTTAGTATATACAACCTGAAAGATAAAACATGGAATCGTATCAATAATGACATTAAAGTTAATTTCCCTATTCGGAGTAAGGGGCGGCAGATGGTGAGAAGTAAGCGGATTTGGTTTAATGCTCTTCTTGACTATAATCTATATTGTATGGAGGGCAATGAATATTCTTTTCATTATCAATTGGATTTTCCGACTTTCAAATTGAGTGAGGATTTGATAAAGAAATCGACCTCTAATCCGATGGATTTTTTTACAGAGGTCGCAAAAGGGAAAATTGTCTATAGTATAAACTCCGTTAGAGAGACCGATAAACATTTGGTCTTTCGTTCTAATCAGGGTGGTTTGTATTTCTTACAGAAAGATAACGATATTCTCTATAAAGATGACACTTTGTTAATGGCGAGTGATTATTTTCCACACGATGGAGAAGATAATTGCATATTATTTGTTGTTTCTGCAGAAAAGTGGGAAGAGCAATATAAATCAATGGATTGTTCCATGGAATTAAGAAAGAAAATGGAGAAGTTAAATACTAATGAAGATGATAATCCTATATTAGTTTTCTATGCCGAAGTGGGTTAAAGTCAATCTTATTATACGTTGAAAAAATGAAAAAGCAGTGTATGTTTATAGGAATCTTGTCCGCAATCCTATTATTGGGCGTTTTTGCCAGTTGGAATAGTATAAATGACAGGATATTTCGTGTCGGTTCTTCTATGATTGCCTCCTGTTCAAGGAGTGCGGAGAATTTTTGGTTTAGCCATGTGGAAATAGATAGCCTTTATGGGATAAAGGGGTACAAATATTGTGCGTTTATTAAGAATCCGGGTGATATGGATGCTTTGGCGGTTTACAAGGATTCGTTGCTTGTTGTAACGGCGGACGATTGTAACGGAAAAGTATCGGGACAGGGATATGATGCGGTCATCCGATTCGTGTGCTCCACCGATTACATGGATATGATACTAATCTTGTCTTAATGAAATTTCCTCTGCCGGAAAAGCTTCAGAAAAATAGGATGTTATCGAAAAATAGTATAGATTTGTAAACAATAATATTAATAGAAAAACAAGATGGATATGAGAACGCAAAATTACCGGCATCTACTATATGCTATGTTCTTGTTGTTGGGTGCCTGCTCCGGCGGAAAAAGGGAGAATGGTGCGGAGGAGGGCGTGGCAACCGTGCTTCCGGATAGTGATAACGAAGTGACGGTGGCGGTGTTGAAGCCACGGGTCTTTGAACATGAATTGGTGAGCAACGGGAAAGTGGTTGCCGGTGGATTGGCGGACTTGCGTTTTGAGACCGGGGGCATCGTCGCGCACATCTATGTGAAGAACGGCGAGTATGTGCGCAAAGGGCAGAAACTGGCAGAACTCGACAAGTTCCGTCTGGCGAACAAGACCATGCAGGCGAAGGACGCACTGGACAGGGCGAAACTGGAGTTGCAGGATGTACTGATAGGACAGGGATATCCGGTGGACGATATGGAGAAGGTGCCTGCCGACATCATGCAACTGGCACGCACCAAGAGCGGCTATGAACAGAATCTTGCCCAATATGAACTTGCCAAATACGAAGAGGAGCACGCCACGCTGACGGCGCCTTTCGACGGGGTGGTGGCGAATCTCTTCTCCAAACCTTATAATGCCGTGAACACCTCGGAGACCTTTTGCAGCATTGTAAGCGCGCAAAGCATGGAGGCCGACTTCACGGTGCTGGAGAACGAGTTGCCGCTAATCAAAGTGGGCGACAAGGTGCTTGTCACGCCTTATTCGGATGCCGCTTCCGGCTATGAAGGACGGATTGTGCAGATAAATCCGATAGTGGACGACAAGGGAATGGTGAAGGTGAAGGCGGCTGTGAACGGGAAGGGAAAACTGTTCAGCGGCATGAACGTGCGGGTGAATGTGCACCGCTCGTTGGGCAGGCAGCTGGTGATTCCGAAAAGCGCCGTGGTGCTGCGTTCGGGCAGGCAGGTGGTGTTCACGCTGAAGAACGGCGCTGCCCGCTGGAACTATGTGCAGACCGGACTGGAGAATGCCAATGAATACACTCTGGTGACGGGAGCTCCGCAGACGGACAAGATAGAGGAAGGAGATACGATTATCGTGACCGGCAATGTGAATCTGGCACATGAGGCACCGGTGAAAATCATAAATCATAAATTATAAATCATAAATTTAAAAAATGGTTGACTTCCTGATACGGAGACCGATTGCCGTGCTGATGGCATTTACGGCATTTTTCATTGTGGGGCTGGTGACGTACTTCACCTTGCCCGTCTCCCTGCTGCCCGATATTGCCATACCTGAGATTACGGTGCAGGTGGCGGAACCGAATACCTCTGCACGCGAACTGGAGAACACGGTGGTGAAGCCCCTGCGGCAACAGCTTATCCAGGTGGCGAAGCTGAAGGATATGAACAGCGAAACACGGGACGGGGCGGGCATTATCCACCTAAGCTTCGACTATGGCACGAACACGGACCTCGCCTTTATCGAGGTGAACGAGAAGATAGATGCCGCCATGAACTACTTGCCCAAGGATGCCGACCGCCCCAAGGTGGTGAAGGCGAGCGCCACGGACATCCCTGTGTTCTACCTGAACCTGACGCTGAAGAACGACAGCGCTTACGGCGAGACCGACGAACGCGCTTTTCTGGACTTATGCGAATTTGCGGAGAATGTCATCAAACGCCGCATCGAGCAACTGACGGAGGTGGCGATGGTGGACGTGACGGGACTGCTGGAGCGGCAGTTGCAGATTGTGCCCGACCCGGACAAGCTGGCGGTGCTGGGCATCTCCATCGAGGATATCGAGAATGTGCTGGCGCAAAACAACGTGGAACCGGGCAGCATGACGGTGCGCGACGGATATTATGAGTATAACATCAAGTTCTCTACCTTGCTGCGTACGGACGAGGATGTCCGGAACATCTTCCTGCGCAAGGAGGGACATATCGTCCGGCTGGGCGACTTCTGCCGGATAGGCATTGTGCCCGTCGAGGAGGAGGGCGTCTCGATGAGCAACGGCAAGCGCGCGGTGACGCTGGCGGTCATCAAGCAGGCGGACGAGAACATGGACGACATGAAGCGCGCCATTACCGGCACGATGGATTATTTCAGGCGGGTCTATCCGGACATCGACTTCAGTATCAGCCGCAACCAGACCGAACTGCTGGACTATACTATCTCCAACCTGCAGCAGAACCTGTCGTTGGGTTTCCTGTTCATCTGCATCGTGGCGGTGCTGTTCTTGGGCGATGTCAAGTCGCCGTTCATCATCGGGCTGAGCATGGTGGTGTCCATCGTCATCTGCTTCCTGTTCTTCTACCTCTTCAAGATGTCGCTCAATATCATTTCGCTGTCGGGACTGATTCTGGCGCTGGGCATGATGATAGACAGCTGCATCATCGTGACGGAGAATATCTCCCAGTATCGGGAAAAAGGTTATTCGCTGCGGCGTGCCTGTGTGACGGGCACCGGCGAGGTGATAACGCCGATGCTCAGTTCGTCGCTGACGACTATTTCCGTCTTTGTGCCGTTGATATTTATGAGCGGCATTGCCGGGGCGCTGTTCTACGACCAGGCTTTCTCGGTGACGGTGGGGCTGTTGGTCTCTTACTTCACGGGCATCATGCTTTTGCCGGTGCTCTATATGCTGGTCTACCGCATCGGAATACGCCGGAAATCGTGGTGGAGCAGGCTGCGCATCAATAATCCGCTGAAAGAGCATACGCTGGATCGCTTCTACGATGCGGGTGTCGATTGGGTGTTTGCCCACAAGACGCTGTGTGTGGCCTTCTGTGTCGTTTCCATTCCGCTTTGCGTGTTCTTCTTCTTTTTTATCGGGAAGGAGCGTATGCCCGAGATAGACCAGAACGAACTGATAGCCCGCGTGGAATGGAACGAAAACATCCATGTGGATGAAAACCGCCGCCGGGTGGACGCGCTGTTCGAAGTGTTGAGAGGAGAAACGGTGGAGCAGACCGCGGCAGTGGGGCGGCAGGATTATCTGCTGAACCGGGAACAGGCGCTTTCGTCTTCCGAAGCCGAACTGTATTTCAAGACCGAAAGCCCTTCGGCGATAAAACCCTTGCAGCAGGAGGTGTATCGGCGGCTGAAAGCCGAATATCCCTTGGCGGTGGTGACCTTTATGCCGCTCGAAACGGTGTTCGAGAAACTGTTTGTGACCGGAGAGGCGGACGTGGTTGCCGAACTCTATGCGCACAACAAGGAGAAGGCTCCGGTAGCGGCGGATTTGCAGGCGCTGGAACGCAAGTTCGGTGAACGGACGGGAACGGCGCCGACCGGAATAGCCTTTGAGAACCAGCTGAACATCAGTATCCTGCAAGAGAAACTTCTGTTGTATAACGTCGCTTACAGCGAACTGTACCGGGAACTGAAGACGGCTTTCAAGGAGAACAGCGTGGCGATGCTGCACTCCTACCAGCAATACCTGCCCATCAGCATCGTGGGCGAAGAGAAAACCGTGAACGAGATTCTGCGGCAGACGCTGATACAGACGCGTCCCGACAGTAAAGGGGTGGTAGGATATGTGCCGTTGCGCGATTTGGTAAGGGTCGGTCCGGCAGAAGACTTGAAGACCATTACGGCGGGACGTAACGGGGAATACATCCCCTTCCGCTTTTACGATGTGAAGGAGGCGGAACCGCTGATGGCGGAAGTGAAGCGGACGGCGGATGCTGCGGGTGACTGGGATATCGCCTTTTCCGGTAGCTTCTTCTCCAACCGCAAGATGCTGGACGAGCTGGTGGTAATCCTCTTTATCTCCATCCTGCTGATGTATTTTATCCTTGCCGCGCAGTTCGAGAGCTTCGTGCAGCCCCTGATTGTGCTGTTGGAGATTCCCGTCGACGTGGCATTCGCCCTGTTGCTGCTGTGGGGGTGCGGGCATACGCTGAACCTGATGTCGGCCATCGGATTGATTGTGACGTGCGGCATCATCATCAACGATTCCATCCTGAAACTGGATGCTATCAACGAGCTGCGGAAAAACGGTATGCCGTTGCTGGAAGCCATTCACGAGGCGGGACGGAGAAGGTTGCGCCCCATCATCATGACGTCGCTCACGACGATATTCGCGATGGTACCGCTGCTGTTCTCGGCTGATATGGGGTCGGAGTTGCAGAAGCCGCTTTCCATCGCCATGATAGGTGCCATGTTTGTCGGGACGCTGGTCAGCCTGTTCATTATCCCGCTGATATATTGGTTCATTTATAAGAAGAAAACTGCTTGATATATGAAAAGATTGAATTTTATGCTTCTGTTGTGTGTGTGCGCGCTTCCTTGCGCCGCGCAACGCCGGATTACACTGGATTTGCAGCAGACCATCGCTATGGCGAACGACAGTTCGCTGGAAGCGTTCCGTACCAAGAATATGTATCTGTCCGGCTATTGGGAGTACCGCACTTATAAGGCGAACCGCTTGCCCAGCCTGACGCTGAACATGACCCCGGCGCAGTATAACCGGGACATCACCAAACGCTACGACTCGGAGCATGACCTGGATGTGTACCGCAGTCAGCAGTCGTTCTATGCGTATGGCAACCTTGCCATCCGGCAGAACCTTGACCTGACGGGCGGTACGTTCTATCTGGATACGGAACTGGGATATATGCGGAGCTTCGGCAGCAATAAATACACGCAGTTCACGAGCGTTCCGGTGCGTTTGGGTTATTCGCAGAGCCTGGTGGGCTACAACCCCTTCCGATGGGAACGGAAAATAGAACCGTTGAAATACGAAAAAGTCAAGAAGGAATATATTTATAATGCGGAGAAAGTTTCGGAACAAGCCACCACCTACTTTTTTGCGCTTGCCATGGCGCAGGCGGAGTATGACCTGGCAAAGGAAAACGCGGTATCCACCGATACGCTCTACCGCATCGGTATGCAACGGCTGAAGATTGCTTCCATCAGCCGTGCCGACCTGCTGACGCTGAAACTTGATGTGGTGAACGCGCGCAATACGTTGCAGAATGCGGCAAGCTCGTTGAAGCGTGCCATGTTCTCGTTGGCTTCTTTCCTGAACTTAGAGAAGAATACGGAGATAAGGGTGGAGCTTCCCGGCAGGCCGCAGACCTTGACCATTCCGGTAGACGCGGCGCTGACGGCGGCACAGGCAAACAACCCGGACTTCCTCGAACTTCGGCAGAATGTGTTGGAAGCCGAGCAGAAGGTGGACAGGACCAGGAAGGAGTCGCGCTTCAATGCGAGCATCAACGCCAGTGTGGGTTTCAACCAGGTGGCGGAGAAGTTTGGCAGGGCGTATCAGCATCCCATGCAGCAGGAGATGGTTTCGGTCAGTGTGTCTATTCCGTTGGTGGATTGGGGCGTGAGGAAAGGAAAATACAACATGGCGCGCAACAGCCTCAACGTGGTGAAGACCTCTGCCCGGCAGAGCGAAATCAGCATTGAAGAGGAGGTGATAATGACCGTCTCCGACTTCAATGTCCAGCAGAGTATGGTGGCAAGTGCCGAAGAGGCGCTCGATCTCTCCGTGCTTGCCTATAACGAAACCCGGCAACGGTTTATTATCGGCAAGGCGGACATCAACAGCCTGACCCTCTCGCTGAACCGCCAGCAGGAGGCGCAGCGCAACTACATTTCGGCGTTGAAAAACTATTGGTTGTATTACTATAAGATACGGAAACTGACGTTGCACGACTTTGCCACGGGGTTCTCGCTGTCGGAAAAGTTTGATTATGATAACTGAGAAAACCATGAAATCCGCTTCTTCCTTTACGGTCATTGTCGCCTTCGTTTGCCTGGCTTTGGTGGGTGTCGCTCTGCTGCCGCTTCTGCCGGTCAAGCTGAATCCGTCGCGTACGTTGCCGGGATTTACGGTCAGTTTCAGTATGCCGGGAACATCGTCGCGGGTCATTGAAATGGAGGTGACAAGCAAGTTGGAAGCCATGTTGGCGCGCATCCGCGGAGTGAAACGGCTGAACTCCAGTTCGGGCAACGGGGCGGGCAGCATCACCGTCGAACTGGACAAGCATACGGACGTGGATGCAGTGCGCTTCGAGGCGGCTACCGTCATCCGGCAGACGTGGTCCGGACTGCCCGATGGGGTCAGCTATCCCACTATCCGGATGAAGGTGCCGGACAAGGAGGCGGCACGGCCTTTCATGTCTTTCACCTTGAACGCGCCGTCTACCCCGATACTGATACAGCAGTATGCGGAGGAGCATATCAAACCGCGCCTGGCGCAGATAGCCGGTGTATATAAGGTGGAACTGAACGGTGCGACTCCGATGGAATGGCGGTTGGAGTACGACAGCGAACAGTTGCGTACGTTGGGTGTCACATTGTCCGATATCCGGGAAGCGGTGAGACGCTACTACCGGAAAGAGTTCTTGGGTACGCACAATGTGGATGCGGGGGATGGCAAAGAGCAGTGGATACGTCTTGCTTTAGTGCCCGATGAGGCTTCGGACTGTTTCGAACCTTCTAAAATCATAGTGACTACGGCTGCGGGGAAGGTAATCCGGCTGGACGAACTGGTGAGCGTGACCCACATCGAGGAGTCGCCCCAAAGCTATTACCGCATCAACGGGCTGAACTCCATCTACCTGTCGGTAACGGCAGAGGAGACTGCCAACCAGTTGCAGCTCAGCCACGAGGTGATGCAGGCAATGGAGGCTGTCAAGACGGTGCTTCCTGCCGGCTATGAGGTTCATACGAGTTATGACGCTACCGAATACATCCGGGAGGAACTGGACAAAATCTATTTCCGTACCGGACTGACGGTGCTGATTCTGCTGGTATTCGTGTGGCTGATTACCCGTAAGTTGAAATATCTTTTCCTGATAGTCGCCAGTCTGGCGGTGAACATAGCGGTGGCGCTGATATTCTATTATCTTTTCGGGCTGGAGATGCAGCTCTATTCGCTGGCGGGCATCACGGTCTCCTTGAACCTGGTGATAGACAGCACCATTGTGATGGCGGACCATATTCTCCATCGCCGCAACCTGAAAGCGTTTATGTCCGTACTGACAGCTACGCTCACTACGATGGGGGCATTGGTCATCATCTTCTTCCTGGATGACAAGATACGGCTGAACTTGCAGGACTTTGCGGCAGTGGTGATTATCAATCTGGCTGTATCGCTGTTGGTGTCCCTGTTCTTCGTGCCTGCCATGATAGAGAAAATCGGGCTGGTGAAACGGACGGATGCGAAAAAACGCAGAAGGGGCTTTTGGCCGTTTGGAACAAGACGAAGCGGGCGTATGGCGGGCATCCGGAAGTTTGCCAAACGTTTTCCGGTCTACTTCACCCGTTACTATGCCGTGCTCATCCGTTTCCTTTGCCGATGGCGGTGGGCAGTCTGCATATTGCTGTTGTTGGGATTCGGTCTGCCGGTCTTTTTGCTTCCGGAGAAGGTGGAAGGAGCGGGAAAGTGGGAGGAACTCTATAACAAGACCTTCGGCTCGCACACCTACAAGGAGACTGTGAAACCTTTGGTAGACAAGGCGTTGGGAGGCACGTTGCGCCTGTTCGTGCAGAAAGTGTACGAAGGCAGTTACTTTACGCGCAATGAGGAAGTGGTGCTCTATGCCAATGCGAACCTGCCGAACGGAAGTACGCTGGAGCAGATGAATACGTTGGTGAAACGGATGGAGACTTATCTCAGCGAGTTTAAGGAAATCAAGCAGTTTCATACTTCCATCTACAGTCCCCGGCGGGCAAGCATCAATGTCTATTTTAAGAAGGAGTATCAGAACAGCGGTTTCCCTTATACGTTGAAGGCAAACATGATAAGCAAGGCATTGCAACTGGGCGGCGGCAGTTGGGGCATTTACGGATTGCAAGACCAGGGCTTCAGTAACGATGTGCGCGAGAGTGCGGGTTCCTATCGTGTGAAGATGTACGGCTACAACTACGACGAACTCTATGAGTGGGCGGAGAAACTGAAAGCGAAGCTACTGACACACCGCCGCATCAAGGAGGTGCTCATCAACTCGGAGTTCTCGTGGTGGAAAGACGACTACCAGGAGTTCTACTTCAACCTGGACAGGGAGCGTATGATACAGGAAGGAGTCAGCGCGCAACAACTGTTTGCGGCGGTGCAACCTATCTTCGGCAAGAATATGGACATCGGTTCGGTGGTGACGGAAGAGGGTACGGAGAAGATTAGACTCTCGTCGCGCCAGTCTCATGAGTACGACATCTGGGCCATGCAGTTCTTCCCGTACGGGACAGATGGGGACAAAAGTTACAAGCTCTCGGAACTGGCAAGCGTGGAGAAAGGGCAGATGCCGCAAGAAATAGCCAAGGAGCGGCAGCAATACCGCCTCTGCCTGCAATACGAATACATCGGTTCCAACGAGATGGGCAATAAGATGCTGGAGCGCGACCTGGAAGAGTTCAATGCCCAGTTGCCCATGGGATATACGGCAGAGTCGCAAAGCGCTTCATGGGGATGGGGCAAGAAGGACAACAAGCAGTATCTGTTTCTGCTGGTTGTGGTGGCCATTATCTTCTTTACGACCGGCATCCTGTTCAACTCGCTGAAACAGCCGCTTGCCATCATTTTCGTGATTCCGGTGTCGTACATCGGGGTGTTCCTTACTTTCTATTGGTTCCGACTGAACTTCGACCAGGGTGGTTTTGCCTCGTTCGTATTGCTGTGCGGCATCACGGTGAATGCCAGTATCTATATACTGAATGAATACAACGGCATTCGCCGCCGTTTTCCGCGCCTGACCTCGCTACGCGCTTATACCAAGGCATGGAACGCCAAGGTGGTGCCTATCTTCCTGACGGTGGTCTCCACCATACTGGGGTTCATCCCCTTTATGGTCGGTGCCGACAAAGAGGCTTTCTGGTTTCCGTTGGCTGCCGGTACTATCGGCGGGTTGGTGATGTCGGTGATAGGCATCTTCTTCTTCCTGCCGGTGTTCTGCCTGAAAAGAAAAGAGCTGGGAAGAAAGCGTTCGTAATCATTTCCCGCTCTCCAGATACTCTTTCTTGAACATATCGACAAAGAGGAAAAACAGGGAAAGCAGCAACGGACCGAATATGATGCCCATGAAGCCGAACAGCGAGAGTCCGATGACCACGCCGAAGATGGTGATGAGCGGATGGATATCCGCCATCTTCTTCTGAATGATGAAACGTATCAGGTTGTCGAGTTGCGAAATGACAAGGGCGCCGAACAGTGCCAGGCCGATGGCTTGGAACCAATTGCCCATCAGTGCCATGTATATGGCTATGGGAACCCATATCAGCGCTGTGCCTACCATGGGGATGACACTGGCGAAGCCGGTCAGGAAACCGGCAAACAGGATGTTGGGGGCGCCGAATATCCAATAACCTATCATGGCTACTCCGCCTTGGATGACGGCAAGCAACGGGATGCCGATGGCGTTGGAGCGGACAATCATGTTGATTTCGTGTACGACGTCTTGCGTGTTGGCTTCATTGAAGGGGAGAAGCTCGCTGACATATCGTTCCATCTTCTTTCCGCCAATCAGCATGAAGTAGAGCACGAATATCAGTACCAGTATGTTGACGGAAAGGTTGCTGATGCCGCCCATCAACGCCTGTCCGATGCGGGGCAGGGATGAAATGAGGAAGGAGAGGCTGTCTCTGTTCAGCAGGTTGTATCCGGTTTTATCCTTAATCACGGCAGCGGCTTCTTCGAAGGGGGCGATGAGGGCTTGCGGGTCGAGGTTAATGTTTTGCAGGTTGATGATTGCCAGCCATACCACTAATGCCAGCGGAACGAGAAAGCACAGAATGGCTTCCGCCGTAATGAGGGTGGCGGCGATGCTTCGTTTCATCTTGCGCCGTTCGGACAGGTAAATCATCTGGGGCCTGACTAAGATGTAAATGGTCAGCGCTCCCAGCAAACCGCCCAGGAAAGGGGCGATTTGTCTGAAGAGGATAATTCCCAGTATTACGATGATGATAATCAGTGAATATTTCCAGTATTGTTCTTTGGTACTCATAGTGTTTATTGTTTCTTTCTTGAAGAAGAAACACGCCGGAGACCGGAAAAGTTTCGGAAAATATCGGGAAGATTGGGAAGCTGTCCGGATTTTACCCTTCGTCCAGCCATCCTTTTCCCTGGCGTACGATTGCTGCTTCGCCATTGGTGCAGTCTACAACGGTAGAGACCTCTACGCCGCCTATGCCGCCGTCGATGACCAGGTCGACGATATTGCCGAATTTCTCGTCAATCAGTTCGGGGTCGGTGCAGTATTCAATCTCTTCGCTCTCGTCGTATGGGAGGGTGGTCGTCATGATGGGGGCATCCAGCAGGCGTGCCAGTTCCTGGATAATCGGGTGGTCGGGCATACGGATGCCCACTTCCTTGCGGTTGCGGAATATCTTCGGCAAGCGGACAGTGCCGTTCAGGATAAACGTGAAGGCGCCCGGCAGATTGCGTTTCATCAATTTGAACGTGTTGTTGTCGAATTTGGCATATTCGCTGATGCTGCTCAGGTCGTAGCAGATGATGGAAAGGTTGTTCTTCTTCGGGTCGATTTCCTTGAGACGGCAGATGCGCTCAATGGCGCGTTCCTTCAGCCCGTGGCAACCGATGGCGTACATGGTGTCGGTGGGATAGATGATGATGCCGCCATCGTTCAGGATGTCGATGACCTGCTGCAAATCTGCCGGATTGTTGTTTCTCTCATAAAGTTTCAGAAGCATGACAGTATCAGGGTTTGGTTTGAAAGTACGATACAAAAGTAAACAATAAGTTTCTTGCTGTCAAATGTATAGGGCGGAAAGTCATTTGGCGGAGCGCTTTTTGCGCAGTTCTTCCGCCAACCGCCATTGCAGGGCTGCTTCGGTCTCCTTTCCGGCTTGCATCAGGGCATCCCCGAAAAGTTCGTGTGCGCCGGCGTGTTCGGGCTTTAGGGTGGTGGCTTTGTCCAGGTCGGCGATGGCTCCTTCGGTGTTTTCAAGCTTGAGCCGCAGCTTTCCGCGGTTGTAGACGGCTTTGAACTCGGTAGGGCGCAGACGTACGGCGCGGTTCAGGCACTCTTCGGCTTCCCGGTATTGCTTTTCGTTGAAGAGGGTGACGCCTTTCCGTACCCAGGCATCCGTATACTCCGGATAGAGTTCCAGTGCCTTGTCGTAGTTGGCAAGGGCGGCGCGGGTGTCGCGGGCTTGGGTGATGCATTCGTTTCCCATCAGATAGTATTCGCGGGCGTAGTCTTGCAGGCGTTTCCGCTGGGTGTCCATCGCCTGTTGCAGCCGGGCGTTGTCGGCTTTCAGGCGGTTGATGATGTGCAGTTTGCGGCGGATGAGTCGCTGCACGGCAGGTTTCTCGATGTCGTAGCGGGAATGGATGGCTTTGAAGAACTCGTTGAGGAAGGTCTCGAAGTCTCCCTGGTCGAATGCACGGGTTGCCGCTACGTATTGCACGTCGGCTTGTGCCTGCTTCAGGGCGCGGTCGATGGCCTGGCGGTTGTTGAAGCGTTCGGCGAAGCCTACGATTTCGGGACGGACGAATACATCGGCGCGGCTGACGGGCTTTTTCAGCTGTATGCCTTCGAGGGAGGTGCATCGGCTGAGTGCCACGTATGCCTGTCCGCCGGCAAACACGCCGCCGGTGAAGTCGATGACCACCCGGCTGAAGGTCAGCCCCTGACTCTTGTGGATGGTGATTGCCCACGCCAGCCGTACGGGGTACTGGGTGAACGTGCCCAACTCCTCTTCTTCGATTTGTTTCTTCTCTTCGTTGTATCTGTAGCGGATGTTCCGCCACGATTCCCGTTTCACGTCACACTCCTTGCCGTCGTCCGTGACGACGTAAAGCGTCTCTTCGGCAGGGTCGAAGCCGCTGACGATGCCGATGGTGCCGTTCACCCACCGGCGTTCGAAGTCGTTCTTTATGAAGATAATCTGTGCGCCCGGTTTGAGCACCAGCTCTTGCGAAGTGGGAAGGCTGCTTTCGGGAAAGTCGCCCATGATTTCGCCGTGGAAGGTGACGGCGTCTCCCGGCAGTTCGGCGAGTTTCTTGTCGTTGATGTAGTCCACATTGTCGCGGCGGGTGGCAAGCGTGATGTACATATCGGCCTCTGTTTGCTCTATTGGGGTGCCGTAACGGGTGTTGAGCAGTTGCAGGTCGGCGGCGCCGACGGTGTTGCTCCGTATGTGGTCCAGTACGCTGACGAATACCTTGTCGGTCTGCCGGTAGACGGTCTGCAGCTCGATGGATACGAGGTCTATCTGGCTGAAGACCCTGGCGGAGAAGAAATAGGGAGTGGGATAGAAGCGGTTCAATATCTCCCGTTCATCGCCCTTCACTACCGGTTCCAGCTGGAACACATCGCCCACCAGCAGGAGCTGTTTCCCGCCGAAAGGTTCCCGCAGGTTGCGCGAATAGACGCGCAGGATACGGTCGACGGCATCGATGATGTCGGCCCGCACCATGGAAATCTCGTCGATGATGACCAGTTCCAGCTCTTCCAGCAGTTTGCGGTGCGGCTTGGTATACTTGAAAAACTCGTGGATGCGTCCCCGTTGCAGGCTGAAGTTCGGGTCGTCGGGCAGCAGCGGGTAGAACGGCAGTTTGAAGAAACTGTGCAAGGTGCTTCCGCCCGCATTGATGGCTGCGATTCCCGTGGAAGCCAGCACGACGTGTTTTTTCTTGGTATGTTCGCAGATGTAGCGTAGGAACGTCGATTTGCCCGTACCCGCTTTTCCCGTCAGGAAAACAGACTGGCGGGTGTACTGTATGAGGTTCAAGGCGTCTTGAAACTCCTTGTTGCGAGTGTCGGGCACGAAAGACATGGGCATTGGCTGTGTAAGGGGTTGATAATCGGGCGGGGCGTTTTAACCCTCGATGATGTTAAATCGTTTCAATGCGTTCGCGATGCCGTCTTCGTCGACGCTGGTCGTGACATAATCGGCAGCGGCTTTCACGTCGTCTCCGGCATTGCCCATGGCCACTCCGATGCCTGCATGGCGCAGCATACTGATGTCATTCCCGCCGTCGCCGAAAGCGATGGTCTCTTCCAGGCGGATGCCGAAGTGCCGGACGATTTCGTCGATGCCGCGCTGTTTGGTGTTGCCTTTGGCGGTGATGTCCACGAATGCCGGATGCCAACGTCCCGTCTCGCAATGGGGAAGGGAAGGCAGCACGATGTGCTCCTCTTCCACGTTGAAAAAGGGCGTCATCTGGTAATACTCCTTGTCCGCATGGTGGCTGGTATAGGGCTTTGAGGCGATAGGGTCCGTCTTGAGCTGGTTGTTGAATATCTCGATTACGGTTTCATTGGGCTGATTGACGCAGATGTCGTGTTCGCCTACCAATATGCAGGGGATGTTCCGTTCGTGGCAGAAGCTTGTCAGTGCGTCGACCTCGGCGGTGGGAATGGGGCTTTTGTAGATGACGGTATCTTCCACGAAGCAGTAGGCTCCGTTCATGGTGATGTATCCGTCTATCAGGTTCCGTTCTTGCAGGGCGGCAAGATTGTTGATGATGACGCGCGGGCGTCCGGTCGAAATGAATATCTGCATACCTTTGGCTTTGGCAGCTTCCAGGGCTTCGATGGTGGAAGCGGGGATTTGGTGGGTCTTGAAGCTGACCAGCGTGCCGTCGATGTCAAAAAACAGCGTTTTTATCATATCTCTCTTTTTTTATTGGTGGGCAAATTTACTCAAAAGCGAAGATATTTCGTACTTTTGCGGGTAAATTTATATGTGATTTACACGGCTTTTTGAAGGAGTTATCAGGAGTTATCAGGAGTTATCAGGAGTTATCAGGAGTTATCAGGAGTTATCAGCCGACAAGTCGGCTTAGGAGTTAAAGCCAATACTCTTGTAACGGCGTCATGTACAAGAGTATCGGCTTTAACTCCTAACGAAGCGAAGCGGAGTGATAACTCCCGTTAACTCCCGATAACTCCTTTAACAAAAACAAACAGTTTCAATTAAAACAACTTTGCCTTTATGAACTATGACTTTGATGAAGTGATTGAACGCCGCGGAACGGACTCCGTGAAGTGGGATGGCGTGAAAAATGTGTGGGGACGCGACGACCTGCTTGCCATGTGGGTGGCGGATATGGATTTCCGCACGCCGCCTTTTGTGATGGACGCTTTGCGCCGCCGCCTCGAACACGAGGTTTTGGGATATACTTTCGCCTGCGAAGAGTGGTATACTTCTATTTGCAGCTGGTTGCACCGGCGCCACCGGTGGGAGGTCACGCGCGATATGCTGACGTTCGTGCCCGGCATTGTGCGTGGGCAGGCATTGGCTCTGCTGTGTTTCACCGAGCCGGGCGACAAGGTGATGGTGATGACCCCTGTCTACCATCCTTTCTTCCTGGTGACCGAACGCTTGGGGCGCAAGCCCGTCTACTCTCCGCTCGACTTGCGCGACGGGCATTACCACATCGACTTCGAACGCTTCTCGCAAGACATCCGTGGATGTCGGGCGCTTATCCTCTGCAATCCCCATAACCCCGGCGGACGTGTCTGGACGGTGGAAGAGCTGCGTCGGATAGCGGACATCTGCCAAGCGAGCGGGACGATGGTGATTTCCGACGAGATACACGCGGACCTCACCCTTCCTCCCTATCAGCATCATCCCTTTGCCACCGTGTCCGAAGTCGCCGCACGGAACTCCCTAACCTTCATGGCGCCCAGCAAGGCTTTCAATATGCCGGGACTGGGTAGCTCGTATGCCATCACGGTCGATGACGGAATCCGCCGCCGCTTCCAGGCGTTTATGGAGGCGGGCGAGTTCAGTGAAGGGCATCTGCTTGCCTATATCGGCACCGCGGCGGCTTATACCCAGGGCGAAGCGTGGCTGGAACAGATGCTCGGATACGTGCAGGCGAATATCGACTTCACGGAGAACTACCTGAAGGAACATATTCCGGGCATCGGCATGATACGTCCGCAAGCCTCCTACCTGATATTCCTGGATTGCCGTGGGCTGGGATTGCCGCAGGAAGAGCTTGTCAGGCTCTTCGCCGAGAAAGCCCGTCTGGCATTGAATGACGGGACCATGTTCGGCAAGCCCGGCGAGGGTTTCATGCGACTGAATGTAGGCTGCCCCCGTTCGGTGTTGAAGCAGGCGTTGATGCGGCTGGAAGCTGCAGTCAAGGAATAACGGGCGAAGATTTGTCACGCCCAAGAATGGGGGCGAAATATCCGTGTGCCATATTAAGTTTTGAAACCTTCTTAATAATTATTAATCAGGCGAATCTTTTGTTTCCGGTAGTTTGAATCTTAAAAAGAAATGCAATACTTTTGTGATATCAAAATAATATCATTTAAAACGTAGTTGTATGGAGACAAAAGAATTTAGTTTCAGCGGTTTCAGGATGAATGGTTTCTTGGCCTTGTTCTTGCAGTTGGCATTGATGGTGTTTGCTGTGTTTTGTGTGACTCTCAGGTTGCCTCTCTTTTTTATATTGCTGGTGCTTGTCTGGCTTTTCATGTGCGGAGGCTATATGCAGCTGGAGCCTAACGAGGCGCGTGCCATGGTCTTTTTCGGAAAATACAAGGGGACGTTCAAAGAGACAGGCTTTTTCTGGGTGAACCCTTTCCTGACCAGAAAGAAACTTTCGCTCCGTGCGCGAAATCTGGACGTGGAACCTATCAAGGTGAACGACAAAATAGGAAACCCTATCCTGATAGGCTTGGTGCTGGTGTGGAAGCTGAAGGACACTTATAAGGCGATGTTCGAGATTGATTCGCAGACCATGGCCGACTCTGCTGCCGCCCCGAAGAACGGCAACCAGGTGAGCATCGGCAATGCCGTGGCCAACCGCATGAACGCCTTCGAGAACTTTGTGAAGATACAGAGCGATGCCGCCTTGCGCCAAGTGGCGGGACAGTATGCCTATGATGACAACGAGGCCAATGTCGAAGAGCTGACCCTTCGTTCGGGCGGTGAGGAAATCAATGAACAACTGGAACAGAAGCTGAACGAACGTTTGGCCATGGCAGGCATGGAGGTGGTGGAAGCACGCATCAACTACCTTGCCTACGCACCCGAGATTGCCGCCGTGATGCTTCGCCGCCAGCAGGCATCGGCCATTATCACGGCACGCGAGAAGATTGTAGAAGGGGCTGTCTCCATGGTGAAGATGGCGTTGCACAAGCTTTCGGAAGAGGAAATCGTGGAACTGGACGAAGAGAAGAAGGCTGCCATGGTCAGCAATCTGCTGGTAGTGCTTTGTGCCGACGAGTCGGCACAGCCGGTGGTGAATACGGGGACACTCAATCATTAACCGTTAATCGCTCAATAAAGTGGCTAAGAAGGAAACTGTAACCAAAAGCTTTGTGCTCCGTGTGGATGCCGCAACGATGGAGGCCATCGAGAAGTGGGCAGCCGACGAGTTCCGCAGCACCAATGGGCAACTACAGTGGATTATTGCCGAAGCGTTGCGCAAAAGCGGACGGATGAAGAAGGCGAAGAAGGGTTCGTCCGGTGACGATTTATAAAAACTGATATATGCTTCAATATTTACTTTATGATTAATCTTGGTTTTTATTCCGGTAAGAATGCTCCCGAAGTCCGTTTTCGGCCGATGGTCATCGACCGTATGCTGGAAGCGGCAGCGCTGCTTGTGGTGCTTGCCACATGGGTGGGTATTTATTGGCTATATGTGCAGGCGGAAGGACGGCTTTCTTCCTACGTATGGATGATGGGCGGATGTTCGGTGTTCTGTTTTCTCCTTATGTGGGTAGCGGCTTGTCTGCCTGTGCGTTTCATCAATTTTCCTGTTCGGGTGAATGAACGAAATATCGGTATTCAGTATTTGTTAGCCGTGCGCTTGGTTCGTGTTATGAATATCATCTTGTGTTTGCTGCTTTTGGGGGAGCTTCTCGTGGAGTTTTACGGGTTTCCAAAATCTCTTTTGGTACTTTTGTTGTTACTGCTCATGCTGGTTCTTCTCGTCTATTATGTGCTGGCTTTCAAGTATAAGTAGGGTGTTGGAAGTTTTTGTCTTTATTATATCCCTTTGTAAAATTACTTATTTATAGTGATAGCCTCCTTTCATTATACCTAATTCGAGTGATTGTGCGATGTTTGCCGAAGCCGTATCTTTGCACTGTCAGATTTGAATGAATTAGTTAGTCATAATTACGTAACCACTTTTTATTAAGAAAAAGGATTCCCGTTGCCCGATGCGATATCGTGTGACGGGAATTTTGTTGTAGGCTACAGCATTTCCTTGATGTCACTCAGTTCCACCAGCTTGTTGACGATGGCGTAGATGGTGAGTCCGGCGGGCGAGTGTATCTGCAGTTTGCGTGCGATGTTGCGGCGGTGGGTGATGACAGTGTGGATGGAGAGGTACAGCTGGTCGGCGATGGCTTTGTTGGTCATGCCCTTTACCACGCAGGTGATAATCTCCTTCTCGCGCTGGCTGAGCGTCTCCTGTTCGCCCTCCTTCTCGTCTTCCTCTCCGGTGTGCAGCAGCCGGTTGATTTTGCCGGTGATGGTTTCGATGTCATCGCAGATGGCAATGCTTTCGTCGTACTCCTTCAGGGCGTTGCTGTCGATGACGGAGCATACCGCCGCGATGTACTTCACGCCGTTGCCGCCGTGGGCAGCCTTGAAGGCGGACAGGTCGAACCAGCCGCCGAAGGTGGGATTGACGATGACGAGGTCGGGGGTGTGCAGCCGGATGTAGTTCTGCAAGGTTTCCGGCGATGCGACTTCGATGGGGTGCACGTTCAGATTGGGAATGCGCTTGAGCACCGCCGCCAGTCCGCTGCGCACGATGACCGAACTCTCCGCAACCGCTATTTTCAAAGAAGCGTTATTGTTCATCTCTCAGTCTGTTTTCTATTTGCGCCACGGCGGGAACGAACATATAGTCCTCTACCTGGCAGTGCGAAGCGAGGTCCTGTTCGCAGTTGAAGATGTCGAACAGGACGGCGTTCAGCAGGTTGTTGTTCTCCTTTTCCGGATAGTATTTGATGATGATGTTTTTCAGTTCTTTCAGCTTGGTGTCTATCTGGTTGTGCTTGCTGGCAAAGGTGGCGATGTCGTAGGCATCGGACAGCTTGCCTTGCAGCAGCTGCTCCACGTAGGTGAAGACCGCCTCGTTCTCGTACTCCATGTGGCGGCGCACCTCGCGGGCGTATTCGTCGAAGAACTTGAGGATGAGGTAGGCGACGTCGTTGTCTTCCGAGCAGTCGATGGCCTCTATCAGCTTGCGGCGTATGGCGGGCAGGTTGAAGTCGAGGAAGTAGGTGTGCGCGCGCTTCAGGTAGTCCATGAGCGCGGGGATGGAGAACGGGTCGTCGTCTACGCTGTAGGAGTATTGCTCTTCGCTGATGAAGTTTGCCACGGCAAGGAAGGTACGATAGTCCACGTGTTGCGTCTCGCAGACATCTTTCACGCTCTTGTCTCCGAAGCCGAGCGACAGCCCGAAGCGGCTCATCACCATCAGTAGCGAATAGTTGTCGCAGATGAGGTCGCTCATCTTGTCGGTCGCGCGGTATTTATGCGGTTCGTTCATTGTCGGTCAGTTCTTTAGGGGATTTCTGATTCGGCGGCAAATTAACGGTTTTTCTTCGAAAACTGCAATCGCTATTTGTAGGTATTTTGAGCCGCTTGGTGCACGGGTTCGAAGCACGGTTCTTTCATTTACAGGAGTTAGAGGAGTTATCACTTCGCTTTGCTTCGTTAGGAGTTAAAGCCGATACTCTTGTGTATGACGCCGTTGCAGGGGTATTGGCTTTAACTCCTAAGCCGACTTGTCGGCTGATAACTCCCGATAACTCCTTTTAACTCCTGTAAATGAAAGAGCTGTGTTCGAAGATAAACTAAAGGCTTTAGTTTGTTTTAACTAAAATAATTAGTTTTCCAACTAAAAAGTTTAGTTATTTGCAGCAAACAAAGCAAAGAGCTATGAAAGGACTGACTGCAAAAGAAGAAGAGATAATGGGCTTTTTCTGGGAAAAAGGGCCCTTGTTCGTAAAGGAGATGCTGGCGTTCTACGACGAGCCGAAGCCCCATTTCAACACGCTTTCCACCATCGTGCGGGGACTGGAAGAGAAGGGCTTCCTGGGGCATACCGCCTTTGGCAACACCTACCGCTACCACGCCGTGGTGAGCAAGGCGGACTTCAGGCGGGGGACGTTGAAGAATGTCATCAGCAAGTACTTCAACAACTCTTACCTGAGCGCGGTGTCGTCGTTGGTGGGCGAAGAGGCGCTCTCGCTGGACGACCTGCGGCAGCTGATACGGGAGGTGGAGAAAGGGAAGCTTTCCGAGTAGTAAACATTGACCGTCATCTATTAATACAGATTCTTTATGGGCGTATTATTTGTTTATATCCTTAAGTCGTCGGTTTGCCTGGCGGTGTTCTATCTGTTCTACCGCCTGCTGCTGAGCCGCGAGACGTTCCACCGGTTCAATCGCGTCGCCCTGCTGGGCATCTTGCTCTTCTCGTGCCTGCTGCCGCTGGTGGAGGTCAGTGTGAAGCAACCGGCGGAGGTGTATCAGGCGATGATGACGTGGGAGCAGTGGCTGCTGCTTGCCGACGCGGCGGATGTAGCGGAGGGCGATGTGCAGGCTCCGGAGCATACGGTGGTGTGGATACAGGTGATGCTGCTTGTCTATCTGCTGGGCATTCTGTTCTTTGTCGTGCGTAATGTCTGTTCGCTGTGCAGACTGTGCCTGTTGCTGCGCTCGGGCAGGCGGGAAGATGCGGGCAGGTATGTGACGGCGGCGGGCAAGGCGGTGCTGGTGGTGCACGAACAGGAGATTGCGCCCTTCAGCTGGATGAGGCACATCGTCATTTCGCGGAAAGACCTGGAGGAGAACGGGCGTGAGATACTGGTTCATGAGCTGGCGCACATCCGCAACCGCCATTCGTGGGACTTGCTGGCGGCGGACTGTTGCATCTTCTTCCAATGGTTCAATCCGGCGGCATGGCTGTTGAAGCAGGAACTGCAGAACATCCATGAGTACGAGGCCGACGAAACGGTCATCAGCGAAGGGGTGGACGCAAGGCAATATCAATTATTATTAATAAAAAAAGCCGTTGGCACAAGGCTCTACTCTATGGCCAACAGCTTTAATCACAGTAAACTTAAAAAACGTATCACTATGATGATGAAAGAAAAATCAAATCCGTGGGCACGTTTGAAGTACCTCTACGTACTTCCGGTAGCTGCTATTGCAGTAACAGCTTTCGCCCGTCCCGAAGTCTCCGAAACAGTGGAAGAGATTTCAGCCGTCAAAGTTAATGATTTAGCGGCAATTGTAGAAACAAAAGTAACGGAAAATGTAGTCGGACAGTTATTGCCCGGGCAGCCGATGCCGAAAGACACGGTGGCGCAGAAGGGCAAGGCGCAACCGAAGCGGAAAGACGACCTGAAGGTGGTGGGCGTGAAAGGCGAGACGCAGACAGGGAAACTGGACGAAACGGTAGTCGTGGCGTATGCCTCTAAAGACAGTTTGGCGGACGACGACCCTGTATTTGAAGTGGTGGAGCAGATGCCTTCCTTCCCCGGCGGTATGCAGGCGATGATGCAGTACTTGGGAAAGAACATCCGCTATCCGGCAGAGGCGCAGAAGAGCAAGACGCAGGGTCGGGTGGTTGTCAGCTTCATTGTCGGCAAGACGGGCGATGTCCGTAAGGTACATATCCTGCGCGGTGTAGACCCGGCATTGGACAAGGAGGCCATTCGCGTGATAGAGGCGATGCCGAAGTGGACACCGGGAAGACAACGCGGAAAGGAGGTTGCGGTGAGGTATACGGTGCCTGTGGTGTTCAGGCTGACGAAAGATGAACCGATAGTGACCGGCGCTTCCGGAACGCCGGCAGGAAACGGGAACGGTGGAGTATTCATTTCTTTCGCCGAGGGCAAGCAACCGCTCTGCCTGATAGACGGCAAGGAAGTGGACTTTGCAGTGATGCGTGCCTTGGACCCGTCAAAGGTAGAGAATATAACCATCGTGAAGGACAAGGCCGTGTTGGAAGGAAAATACGGCGAGAAAGGAAAGAACGGGGTTATACTGATTACGCTAAAGTCCGATAATCCGGCTAAGACTCCGGATGGAGAGTCCCGTCCTCCGATTCAGATAATAAACGGAAAGTCTGAATAACAGGCTTCCCTGATAAATGGAACGATTGAGAGTGTACCGGCATACGTGAATGACGCACTCTCAATCGTTCCAATACAATGCGGCAGTACTTCTTCCATCCATTCTATGATAGTAGCGTACAGATATAGGGAAAAGTAGCAAATCAAAAGCATTATATTCCATAAAATAGGTCAAGAAGCATCATTCGCTTTCCCAAAGTTTGTTCCCTGCTTGCGGATATGCGTTCCAAGGTTGCGGATGTCTGTTCCAAGGCTTGGAACGGACATTCCAAGTGCGGGAACAAAATTTATGTTTAACGTTTACAATGTTTGCAACGAACACTCCGGAACTTTTTTATGAACACTCCGGAACTTTTTTATTAAGTGTTCTGGCAAGAAATGTTATACATTTTTTTGCCGGATGAATAGTTATAATCGGTTGAATCTTTATCTTTGTGGCACGAACGATAAACACAGACCCATGAAACGATTCTTTTTCGTTCTGCTTGCCGTTGCCGGTTGTTGTGGAAGCCATGCGGTCGCTCTATGGCGAACCGGACGCTTTTGCCGACGCCCGATATGCGGAATTATTTGAATTTTAATCCTTTTTATATTGATTGCACACATGAGACACAAACTGATTATTGCCGTTTCCGCCCTCTGCTTGGGGATTGTCGGGAACACACAGGCACAAAACAAGAAAATCTATCAGAAAGGTTGGATTGACTTCAACAAGAACGGAGTGAAAGACGTGTACGAAGACCCCACGCAACCTGTCGAAAAGCGGGTGGCCGACCTGCTCTCGCAGATGAACGTGGAGGAGAAGACGTGCCAGCTCGCCACTCTCTATGGTTACGGGCGCGTGCTTAAAGACTCCCTGCCTACTGCCCGCTGGAAGAACGAAATCTGGAAAGACGGCATCGCAAACATCGACGAGATGCTGAACGGCGTGGGGAAGAAGGCATCCCGCGTGCCCCAGCTGCTCTATCCGTTCAGCAACCATGCCGAAGCCATCAACACCGTGCAACGCTGGTTCGTGGAGGAGACCCGCCTGGGCATTCCCGTTGACTTCTCCAACGAGGGTATTCACGGACTGAACCACACGAAGGCCACTCCGCTGCCCGCACCCATCGCGATAGGCAGCACCTGGAACAAGGAGCTGGTCCACCGTGCCGGACTCATTGCCGGACAAGAGGCGAAGGCACTGGGCTACACGAATGTATATGCCCCCATCCTCGACATCGTGCGCGACCCACGCTGGGGACGTACGCTGGAGTGCTACGGCGAAGACCCTTACCTGATTGCCGCCCTGGGCACGGAGATGGTGAACGGCATCCAGTCGCAAGGCGTTGCCGCTACCTTGAAACACTATGCCGTGTACAGCGTGCCCAAAGGCGGACGTGACGGGAACTGCCGCACCGACCCGCACGTCGCCCCGCGCGAACTGCACGAGTTGTTCCTCTATCCTTTTAAGAAAGTCATTCAGAATGCGCATCCCATGGGCGTGATGAGCAGCTACAACGACTGGGACGGCGTGCCCGTATCCGCCAGCCATTACTTCCTGACGGAACTGCTGCGCGAACAGTACGGCTTCGACGGCTATGTGGTGAGCGACAGCGAAGCGGTGGAGTTCGTGAAGACCAAGCACCGTGTGGCAGATACTTATGATGAGGCTGTGCGCCAAGTGCTGGAAGCCGGACTGAACGTGCGTACCCACTTCACGCCGCCTGCCGACTTCATCCTGCCCATCCGCCGGTTGCTGGAGGAGAAGAAGATTTCGATGGCGACCATCGACCGGCGCGTGGCGGAAGTGCTGCGGGTGAAGTTCCGCTTGGGACTCTTCGACCACCCCTATGTGGAGGATACGAAGGCCGCCGACCGCGTGGGTGGAGTGGACCGCAACATGGACTTTGTGAAGCAGATGCAGCAGCAGGCACTCGTCCTTCTGAAGAACGCCGATAATCTCCTGCCGCTGGACAAGAAACGGGTGAAGCGCGTACTGGTGACCGGTCCGCTGGCCGATGAAGACAACTTTATGACCAGCCGCTACGGTCCCAACCAGCTGGAGACGGTGACCGTGCTCGAAGGCTTACGCCGCTATCTGAAGGGTACTGCCGAGGTGGACTACGCCAAGGGTTGCGACATCGTGGACGCCGGATGGCCTGCCACCGAGATACTGCCCGTCCCTATGAACGAACAAGAGAAGCAGGGCATCGCCGAAGCGGTAGCGAAAGCAGCGCAGAGCGATGTCATTATCGCCGTGCTTGGCGAGGACGAGTACCGCACGGGCGAGAGCCGCTCGCGCACCTCGCTCGACCTGCCCGGACGCCAGCAACAGCTGCTCGAAGCCCTGTACGCTACGGGCAAACCCGTCGTATTGGTGCTGGTCAACGGGCAGCCGCTCACCATCAACTGGGCAGATGCCTACATTCCCGCCATCCTGGAGACGTGGTTCCCCGGTTGCCAGGGCGGGACGGTGATTGCCGAAACCCTCTTCGGCGAACACAACCCCGGCGGCAAACTGACGGTCACCTTCCCGAAGAGCGTGGGTCAGATAGAGCTGAACTTCCCCTTCAAGCCCGGTTCGCACGGACGGCAGCCCAAGTCCGGACCTAACGGTTCGGGTTCGACGCGCGTCATCGGTGAGTTGTATCCGTTCGGCTTCGGCCTGAGCTACACCACCTTTGCCTACTCCGACCTCGAAGTCTCCCCGCTGCAACAGCGCACGCAGGGCGAATACACGGTCTCGTTCAACGTCACCAACACCGGACAGCGTGCGGGCGATGAGGTAGTGCAGCTCTATGTGCGCGACAAGGTGAGCAGCGTCATCACCTACGACTCGCAGCTGCGTGGCTTCGAGCGCGTCTCTCTCCAGCCGGGCGAGACCCGTCGGGTCACCTTCTCCCTGAAGCCCGAAGACCTGCAGCTGCTGGACCGCAACATGAACTGGACTGTGGAACCGGGTGAGTTTGAAGTAATGATAGGGGCTTCCAGCCAGGATATCAGGCTGAAAAAGACAATAACGGCGCTACCCTGACGGGCGTGCTTGCTGCTTTTGTGAACTACGATAACTGTGAATGGAGATACGCAAGTATCTCCTTTTCTTGTTCCGGATGGAACCAGCGTATCTCTTCGTCGCGCTTGAACCATGTCATCTGCTTGCGCGAGTAGATGCGCGAATTCTGCTGAATCTTTTCGATAGCAAAAGGCAGTGTCCATTCGCCGTCGAAGTAACGGAACATCTCCTTGTATCCCACGGTGTTCAGTGCGTTGAGGGCACGGTAGGGGTAGACGCTGCGGGCTTCTTCCACCAACCCGTCCGCTACCATCTGCTCGACGCGGCGGTTGATGCGGGCATAGAGCTCTTCGCGATCGCGCCTGAGCCCTATTTTGATGATACGGAACGGGCGTTCCTTTTTCTGCTGCGTGCGGAAGGAGGTGTAGGTCTTGCCCGTCATGTAGCATATTTCCAGTGCGTGAATCACCCGTTTGGGATTCTTCCGGTCTACAATCCGGTAATACTCAGGGTCCAGCAGCCGCAATTCGGTGCAGAGACGCTCCAGTCCTTCGGTCTCGTATTTGTGGAGCATCAGTCGGCGGGTTTCGGCATCGACGGTGGGGATGTCGTCAATGCCTTTGCATACGGCATCGACGTACATCATGGAACCGCCGGTCAGGAGCACCGTCTCGTGCCGGGTGTAGAGTTGCTCGAGGAGCCGGAGTACTTCGGTTTCATATTGGGCGGCACTGTAGTAGTCGGTCAGTTGCAGTGTGCCGACGAAGTGGTGCTGCACACGTTGCAACTGTTCTGCGGTAGGGGCAGCTGTGCCGATTTTCAGGTCGGCATAGAGTTGTCGCGAGTCGGCGGAGACGATGCACGTCCGGAAATGTTCCGCCAGTCGCAGGCTAAGTTCGGTTTTGCCTACGCCCGTGGGACCTATCAGTACTATCAATGTCTTCATGGAGTATTATAAAATATTTCGGGAGTACACACATGAATAACGCGGATAACGTGGATTCTTTATCTGCAGATAAGAATGAAATCCGCGTTGTCCGCGTTGTCTATGTCTAAGAAATCTGGTTAGAACCTGTCGTCTTCGTAACCCATGTCGGCTGCGCCGCCGTCGTCGAATCCGCCGAAGCCTTCCTTGTCGAAGTCTTCCATGTCGAAATCCTGGTCGCCGTAGAAGTTCTCGTCCAGGTCGAGCGAACCGCCTGCTATTGCCATTTCTTCAAAGTCGACGGTCTGCTTGGGTGCTTCTCCTGCTTGCTTGGTACATTTTGCTCCGGTCATGTTTTTGCCGGTGATGATTTCGGAGAGTTCGATGAAGAAGCAACGTTCCGTCATGTAATCGAATACGTACAACAGTTTCTGCTTTTCGTCTTCCACCAGTTCGCTGATGGGGGTCTCTTTCATCACCCAACTGTCTATTTCCGGATTGTCGTCCATCTCTTCAAGAGTCACTTCTTTTTCTTTCTCCCAGTCGTCGTCGCAGATGAAGAAGGAGGTCATTTGGTCGTTGGCATAGCCTACTGATTTCAGGATGGCTTCGTGGAAGTCGTAGAACGTGGCTTCCGGGTCAATCTGTATTTCTCTGATGAAGTCGTCCGCTTCATCGGAGATGAGGGTAAATCTGTATATCATGATGATTTATGATTTATGATTTATGATTTATAACTTATGATTTATGACTTCAAACGTGTAGCTATAAGCTGAAATCATAAATCATAAATCTGAAATCATAAATCTTATTATTTTCCAGCGGGGATGATACCTCGCGTCGATTCACGTATAAAGTTTACAATATAGCTGATTTCGGGTGTCATTTCCATTTCTTCCTCAATCTTCTTCAAGGCGTCGGTGTTGTTCAAGCCGCTTTGATAGATGATGCGGTAAGCGTTATGGATGTTTTCGATGGTCTCGTTGGAGAAGCCGCGGCGGCGCAGCCCTACGAGGTTGAGCCCTGCATAGCAGATGGGCTCGCGTCCGGCGATGATGTAGGGCGGGATGTCTTTGCTGAAACGGCATCCGCCTTGTACCATGCCGTATCCGCCTACACGGCAGAACTGGTGCATCAATACATTGGCACTGATGATGGAGTTGTCGTCTATCACAATTTCGCCCGCCATCTTGGTGGAGTTGCCGATGATACAACCGCTTCCGATGATGGCGTCATGCGCCACGTGCACGCCTTCCATCAGCAGGTTGTTGCTACCCACGACGGTTTTTCCTTTGGCTGCCGTTCCCCGGTTGACGGTCACATTCTCGCGGATGGTGTTGTTGTCGCCTATCTCGGCGGTAGTCTCTTCTCCTCTGAACTTCAGGTCTTGCGGGATGGCGCCGATGACGGCTCCGGGAAAGATGGTGTTTCCATTGCCGATGCGCGACCCGTACAGAATGCTGGCATTCGCCATAATCTTGTTGTTATCGCCGATTACCACATTCTTGTCGATGAATACAAAAGGAGCAATCTCTACGTTTTCCCCGATTTTCGCCTCGGGATGAATATATGCTAAGGGACTTATCATGTTGTTGAATTATGAATTTTGAATTATGAATTTTGAACTGTACGAATGATAAGGAAACATTCATAATTCAAAATTCATAATTCATAATTAACTTACTTGTTCTTAACTATCTGTGCCATAAACTCTGCCTCGCACACTACCTTCTCGCCTACGAATACATAGCCTTTCATCGTAGAGATGCCTCGGCGGATGGGTGCCATCAGTTCGACACGGAAAATCAACGTATCGCCCGGCACTACTTTCTGGCGGAACTTCACACCGTCTATTTTCATGAAGTAGGTGGAGTAGCGTTCCGGTTCGTCTACGGAGTTCAGCACGAGCAGACCGCCCGTCTGTGCCATCGCCTCTACCTGCAATACGCCGGGCATGACCGGTTCTTGCGGGAAGTGTCCTTGGAAGAAGGGTTCGTTCGCCGTTACGTTCTTCACGCCTACAATGTAGTTGGCACCTATCTCGATTACTTTGTCTACCAGCTGGAACGGATAGCGGTGCGGCAACAGTTCGCGGATGCGGTTCACATCCATTATCGGTTCGCGGTTGCAGTCGTAGGTCGGAGCCTGTATCTCGTGCAGGCGGATTTCCTTGCGAAGTTGGCGGGCGAACTTGTTGTTGATGGTATGTCCCGGGCGTGTGGCGATGATGCGCCCTTTGATAGGTTTGCCTATCAGGGCCAAGTCGCCGATAACATCCAGCAGTTTGTGGCGGGCACATTCGTTGGGCCATACCAGCGGCTTGTGGTTGATGTAGCCAAGTTGCTTGGCATCCATGTGTGATACGCCCATTACGTCGGCAAGCTTGTCATAGGCATCTTGCGGCATTTCGCGTTCGTAGATGACGATGGCATTGTCCAGGTCGCCGCCTTTGATGAGTCCGGCTTGCAACAACGGTTCTATTTCGCGTACAAACACGAAAGTACGGCTGGCGGCCACTTCATCCTTGAACTTTGCCATGTCTTCCAATGTGGCGAATTGGTTGGGGATGATGGTGGAATCGTAAGATACCAGCACGTTCAGGCTGAAGTTCTCATCGGGCAATACGATGATGGAGGAACCGGTGTTCTCATCGCGGAATTCAATTTTTGACTTGATGATATAGAAATCCTTTACGGCATTCTGTTCCACCGTACCCACACGTTCTATCTCGTTGACATAATACTGGGCGCTTCCATCCAGGATAGGAAATTCCGGACCGTTTACCTGAATGAGGCAGTTGTCTATGCCCAAGGCATAAAGCGCAGCCATCCCGTGTTCCACGGTACTTACTTTAACCCCGTTTTTGGAAAGCACGGTGCCGCGTGTCGTTTCGGTTACATTGTCGGCCACGGCATCGATGATGGGCTGGCCTTCCAGGTCGGTACGCTGAATCTTATATCCGTGATTGTCCGGAGCCGGGTTGAAAGTAACGGTCAGGTCAAGTCCTGTGTGAAGACCTTTCCCGCTCAGTGAGAAGCTGTCTTTCAGAGTCTTTTGTTTCAACATTGAGTTACTTATTTAATTGTTTCTTTAATTCGTCGAGTTCTTTACGCAGCGCGTTCAGTTCAAAATACATATCCGGCAGTTTGCGGAATACGGACTGTGACTTGAAGTAAGGTTTCATTTCCATAGGCGGCGTGCCTATCAGCGCACTGCCTTCCTTTATGCTGCTGGGAACGCCTGACTGTGCGCCCAGATTCACTTTGTTTCCGATATGGATGTGTCCGGCAATGCCGACCTGGCCGCCGAACATACACCATTCGCCTATCTTGGTAGAACCGGCAATGCCCACTTGGGCTGCCATTACCGTATGCGAACCGATTTCATCGTTGTGTGCCACTTGTACCAGGTTGTCCAGCTTGACACCGCTGTGTACAATCGTTGCCCCCATCGTGGCGCGGTCAACGCAAGTGTTGGCGCCGATTTCCACATTGTCTTCCAGGATGGTGATGCCGATTTGGGGAATCTTCTCATAGCCCTCGGGCGTAGGAGCGAAGCCGAAACCGTCCGCACCGATGACGCAACCGGCGTGCAGGATACAGCGGTTGCCTACGCGGCAGTCGTGGTAGATGGTGGCATTGGCGTAAATGATACAGTCGCTTCCTACCTTCGCGCCGCTTCCGATGGTGGCGTGCGGGTGGATTACCGTATTGTCGCCCACTTCCGCGTATTCTCCGATGCAGGCGAAAGGCGCGATGTAAACATCCTTGCCTATTTTGGCTGTTTCGGCAACGTATGCCCGCGGGTCGATGCCGGTGCGCTTGGGTTTGCTCTGTTCGTAAAGGGTCAGCAGCTTGGCAAGGCTTTCGTAAGCATTGTCCACTTTAATCATCGTGGCCTTTACTTCCTGTTCGGGGATGAAATCCTTATTTACCAGCACGATGCTCGATTGGGTTTCGTACAGGTAGGGAATGTATTTAGGATTGGATAGGAAGGATATGGCTCCGGGGATTCCTTCTTCGATTTTAGCAAAAGTATGTACGGTTACATTCTCGTCTCCAACGATTTCTCCTTGGATAAATGTTGCGATTTGTTTGGCAGAGAACTCCATGTCTTATTGTTGTTAGATGGTTTCAAAACACAAATAACGGACTTTTTTTTTATATATCCTTGATATGTGATGAATATTTTATACTTATCTATGTAAACGCTGGTAGCATAAGTAGTACTTTTTTACCTTTTTGGACAGCAGGGATATGTTGAGCATATCCGATGCTTCGGCGATGTTTTTAATGGAACCGTCGTTGTAGAGGATGTCGATGCTGTCGTCTGCCGGGTCGTACATATTCTTCTCGATGCTGGAAGTGGAGACGAAATAACCCGCTTCGGCGAGGGAAACGTCCAGCTGCCTGCTGATTTGCTGGGTTATCTCCTGCTTGCGTTCCTCGCTGAAGGGTTCGGCGGAGATTTCCACTTTGAACAGGTTGCGGTCGGTCATGCCCCGGCTCAGCGTGGAGAGCACTTTGTCCGGATGCGTGCCCCACACTTTCAGGGCGGTCCAGAGGTCGTTGTCGTCCAGCCGGATGTAGTTTTCCAGACAGTCCGGATTGGCATAGAAGGTTTCCCGGTTGATGTCATTGTACAGGAAGAATTTCAGTGCGGGCGGGGCGAACAGTTCCATGCCCTTGCCTGCCAGTCTCTTGGCGCGCAGCAAGGTGTTGATGAGCATCTTCTCGTAGGCCACCGAGGTCTTGTGCAGATACACCTGCCAGTACATCAGGCGGCGTGCCGTAAGGAAGTTCTCGATGGAATAGATACCTTTGGACTCCACTACCAGGTGGTCGTCTTTCACGTCGAGCATCTTGATGATGCGCGCCGAACCGATGTTGCCTTCCGTGACTCCGGTGTAGAAACTGTCGCGCCGCAGGTAGTCGAGCCGGTCCATGTCCAGTTGTCCGCTTACCAGCTGGTGGAGGAAACGTTTGGGGTATTCGTCCTTGAATATCCGTATGGCGAGTGCCAGCTGCCCGTTCATCTCTTTGTTGATTCGTTCCATCAGCATCAGGGAGATGTCCTCGTGCGAGACTCCCCGCACGATGGTGTTCTCCAGCACGTGGGAGAAAGGCCCGTGTCCGATGTCGTGCATCAGGATGGCTGCCTGCACGGCTTCCGCTTCACTGTCGAAGATAAAGTTTCCTTTCGCCGTCAGGTGCTGGATGGCCTCGCTCATCAGGTGGAAAGCGCCCAGCGAATGCTGGAACCGGGTATGCTGCGCACCGGGATATACTACGGAAGAGAGTCCCAGCTGCTTGATGCGGGTGAGGCGTTGCAGCAGTGGATGCTGCACGATGTCGTAGAGCAACCCCTTGGGTATGTTGATGAACCCGAACACCGGGTCGTTGATGATTTTACGTTCGTAGGACATAGATAACTGTTTGGCTGCAAAGGTAGTCGGTTTTTTTGTGACGGCAAAACTATGCGGCAGATGTGTGCGGGCGATGCGGGATGTTTTTGGTTTTCTGTCGCAACGCAGTTCCGTTTCCTCGGGACATAATTCCGTTTGCTTCGGGCATAATTCCGTCTGTTTCGGACATAATTCGGCATTCGCGCACTATATTATATGTAAAGTCGTAGCTTTATAGGAAATAAATCGTAGCTTTGTCGCAGTTTAACAAATCGGCTATATTAATTAATAAATATTCTGTATGATATTAACAGACGATATGCTTGCGGTGGCATTCCAATACCGCGAAATGGAGTTATGGAATAGTTTGGCAGACAATGACATCTTCGCTTTCCGCCTTTCGGACGGCGAAGTGGGCTATTGCTGCGTGATGGGATATGGGGGTGAACATTTCGCTTTGGGATTCTACCGTGGGCAGAAAGGCTTCAATTCTTATTTGAAGACCATCCGGATGAACAGTATGGAGCTTTCCCAGTTGGATATGTACGACATGATTACGACCATGGACTATATCAATTGCGATTTCATGCAGGCGGCGGACATGGATGCCAAGGTGAAGAAGGTAATCCGCCGCTATGCCGAGACGCACGGACTGAAGATAAACCGCTTCAATGGGTGGCCCGACTATACGCGGCACCTACCCGGTAAGTTTGCGGACGGCATTGTCCGTGCGAAAGACGCCAGCGACATCGTGGAAGCGATGCGTGCCGCCATTGCCGTTGCGGAAGCGCTGAAGGAATACAGCCCGCTTCAACTGGGTTTCGATGAAGCAGGAGAATATCCCACACAGGAAGGAGGAAAGCAGGTGCCTTATCTCATCCCCAATGCCGACGGCTCGTACGATTGGAGCACGACGGAACTGCCCGCTTTCCTGCCAGTCGAGTGGCCGGCGCCGGTGTTCGACAACGATATCCTTGCCCATAAGGTGAAGAACTTCTCGGAAATCTGCGGTTTGCAGCTCCGGGCGTTTTACTTGCCTTCGCCGTTGACAGACAAGGGGCATGAAGAAGTCCCTCTTATCACCTTGCTGCTCTGCATGGATACCGTCGAAGGCGGGGTGTTCCCGCTGTTCGATGCGAAAATGGGGGATAATCAGGAGCAGGCCATCCTTACGCTACTTGCCAACTGGATGTGCGACAACGGCCACAAGCCGGACCAGATTGAAGTGGCGGACGATCGGACGGAATCGCTTCTGAAAGATTTCTGCAACCGCTGCGACATCCCGTTGGTCCGCAGGGAGAAACTTGAGGAACTGGAAGAGAGCTGTCAGTTTATGATTAATGAGATGATGTAACCGGGTGTCTTTTAAATAATCAACCTGCTTGCGCCCATGGTTCGCCGGGGCACAAGCAGGTTGTTTCGTTTTTTTAGCTCATCTATTTGCAGGGCTTTATTTTTTCTCGTCCGTAGCCGCAGGACGTGCGATGCCGTCTTCCTGGCAACGTTTCTGCATATGCTCGATGCGTTTTTGCGTTTCCGGATGCGAAGAGAACATCTTCTGGATGTAGCTTTGCTTGTTGCCCGAGCCACCTTCAAGGTTCATCAGTTTCTCGAAAGACATGACGATACCCCACGGGTTCCTGCCCCGGGCCACCAGGAAGTCGTATCCGCAGTCGTCGGCTTCGTTCTCCTGCTTCTGCGAGAACTTGGCGTTCATGAGCGAGCTGCCCAGCGTGCCGAGTTGTGATTCGGTGAGGGCTGCCGCCTTGCCGCCCGTAGATGCTATCGCGTCTTTGAGGGCGCCCGTGAGAAGCTCATTCTTGAAGGCATTCTTGGAGTGGCGCTTGACTACGTGGCCGATTTCGTGGCCGATGATTCCGACCAGTTCGTCGTCGTTCATGATGTCCATCAGCGAGGAAAACACGCGTACGCTTCCGTCGGGACAGGCGAAGGCGTTGATGTCTATCACATGGTATACCTTGAAGTTCAATGGAATACCGTCGGCATCGGTGATGCCTTCGGTCAGCTTCCTAAGGCGCTGCGTATAAGGGTTGTCTTCGGGGAGTACGGGATTGTGCGTGTCCATCCAGTCGACGGACTCCTTGACGTAGGCTGCCATTTGCTCGTCCGTAAGTGTAAATGCTTTTACTGCTTTGGCTGCACCGCCGATGGCTTTCTTCAGGTTGAACTGTGCGTTGGCAGGCGTGGCTATGACAAAAAGCGCCATAACCATAAAGATTTTAGATGCTACTTTTTTCATATTGTTTAAAATATTGTATGTTTGTTGCCCGCAAAAGTACGAAATAATCATAAGACTTGAACAGGATATGGCTATGAAAATGAAAGGTAATTATCGTAACGGCGTCATCGTCGCAGTCATCGTGCTGCTCGTGTGTTTCTCCGTGGGGGCATATTCGCTGTCGCAATATACGCTTGTCGATTTCAGCACGCCGCTCACGGGCTTTGCCCTTGTGGGGCTGCTTTCCGGAATGTACTTGTGGAAGGCGAGGATGTGGGTGTGGTTGACGGGTTCTGCAAAGTTCGCTCCCAATTATCTGTGCCACTCCCTCTGCACGTGTGTCCTCGGGCTGGCACTGTTCTATATCGGCAACTATGCCTTGGCCGATGATGAAAGGGGCGGGGAGAGAAACGCCGTCGTGGAGGCGAAGTATCAGAAGACGCGCCACAAGTCGCGCCGAACGGGGCGGAACCGTTATGTGCAGGGCGAGGCGTACAGTGTATACTATATGCGGGTAAAGTTCGGCGACGGCTACAGCAAGGAGCTGCAGATAGAACAGAAGCGGTATGCACGGCTGCACAAGGGCGATACCGTGTCGTTGTTCGTTTCCGAGGGGTTGTTCCGCATCCCTGTGGTGAAGTTCAACCGTGTGGCGCGGTATACGCGTGGAAGCAGTTACCGGGACCAGTTCAAGAGGTGACGTGAGCCGCAGGTTGCAGGCTGATTGCCACGGGATTGCTGCTGCAAATTTTTGCAACCGCTTTGCAGTGCTACTGCATCTATAGTTGCAGCGTTACTGCAAAAGGGTTGCAGTGCTACTGCATCTATAGTTGCAGCGCCACTGCAAAGCGGTTGCAGCGTCACTGCAAAGTGATTGCAGCGTCACTGCAAAGTGATTGCAGCGTCACTGCAAAGTGATGCAGCGAGAACGAAGAAGAGGATATGCCGAAACCGTTTCGGCACATCCTCTTCTTTTTAGTCTTTCGCTTCCGTTCAGCGTATCGCTTTCAGTTGCTCCGCCATCTGCGCCTGCACTTCCTGTGCAGCCTTGCGGCTGGCGGCGGCGAAGTTCTCGGTCTTGTCCACGTAGATGATGCCGCGGCTGGAGTTGACAATCAGCCCGCAGGTCCTCGTCATGCCGTACTTGCAGACTTCTTCCAGCGAACCGCCTTGCGCGCCGATGCCGGGCACCAGGAGGAAGTGGTCGGGGACAATCTTGCGGATGTCTTCGAAGGCGCGTCCTTGCGTGGCGCCTACCACGTACATCATCTGCTCGTCGCTTGCCCACTCCTGGCTCTTGCGCAGCACCTTTTCAAAAAGGCGTTCGCCTTGCGGGTCTTCCGTCAGCTGGAAGTCGTGCGAGCCTTTGTTGCTGGTCAGTGCGAGCAGGATGACCCATTTGCCTTCGTAGGTGAGGAACGGCGTCACGCTGTCTTCGCCCATGTAGGGGGCCACGGTGACGGAGTCGATGTCCAGCTCGCCGAAGAAGGTGCGGGCGTACATGGCGGAAGTGTTGCCGATATCGCCGCGTTTGGCGTCGGCGATGATGAACTGGTCGGGATAGTTCTGCTTGATGTAGTTCACGGTCTTCTCGAAGGCAATCCAGCCTTTCACGCCCATGCTTTCGTAGAAGGCGAGGTTGGGCTTGTAGGCGATGCAGAGGTCGGCGGTGGCGTCGATGATGGCCTTGTTGAAGGCGAAGATGGGGTCTTCTTCCTGCAGCAGGTGTTCGGGGATTTTCTTGATATCGGTGTCCAAGCCTACGCAGAGGAAGGACTGCTTGCGCATGATGTTCTCGAATAATTCTTGCTTGTTCATTTTAAGATTTATGATTTATGATTTATGATTTATGATTTATGATTTATGGTGGGTTGATGGTTATTTCTTTAGATAGACGCCGCTGAAGTCCAGGGTGGCGGATTCCTGTAGGCGGGGATTGTCGATGTCCAGGCGGAAGAGGGTTAGCACGAACTTGTCTTCCGGGCGGTTGCAGCGAAGTGTTTGCGGTGTAAAGCTGCCCAGCTTGTCCCATTTGCGCAGGTCTTGCAGTGACACGTAGGCGGTGTCCGGTGTCGCTTTGCCGTCGGGGGTGGGCAGGGCGAAGGCAATGGTGCCTGTCCGCAATGCCTGCAAGTCGAGGGTGTCCGTGGCTTCATCGTACAGCATTATTTTCGTATAGCTACCGGAGAGGTCCAACGGGTTCACTTTGGGGATGACCTGGTTGCTGTAGTACTTTTGCTTCAGCTTGGTGATGTCTATCTCGTCCGCTTCGTCGGCTACGGTTACGGCGTCCACGGCTACAACCTCTTCGTCCTCTATGTAGGTCTCTGCCGACCAATAGCTGATGCTCTTGCTTACCAGTCGGTAGATGCTTGTGTCGCGGTAGAGGTCATCCAGCTTTTTCAGTCGGCTGTTCACTGCCAATGCCTCTTCGGCGGGCAACGTCTTCAGCCAGTCGAGGTATTGCTCGTTGCTCATGGGCAGCGTACCCTTGTAGGTGCTCGCTATCGTAGTCTCTACCTTTCTCAACAGGTAGCTGCGCGAAAGGCTGACGTAGTTCACCGGCAGCGCCGATGTCAGCAGGAAGATGACGGCGAACGAGATGGGTATCCAGTTGATGCGTCGTGCCTTGCAGACGAACAGCCCGATGCAGACGAAGTAGAACCAGCCGTTGAGCGTGGCAAGGTAGAGACGGTTGAGGGTGATGCCGTAGTCGTTGAAGCGGCGCGCGATGCCCACCGTCATCAGCAGCAACAGCGGCAGTATCAGCACGGGCATCCAGCGTGCCACCCGGTTGTCGAACCGCTTGCCTTCCTTGAGCCGCGTGGGATACAGTCCGAACTCGATGGCAAGGCACACCGTCATCAACGCCACGACAAGCCACGACACCCAGCCCGTAGGCAGTTCCCAACGGATAAGGATGCGGGCGGCGTAGACGTAGAGCACTGTCAGGTAGCCGGCGGTAAGGGGCAGGAACAGGTAGTGCAGGACGCCGTTCAGGAAGGGCGATGAGTGCGGCTCGCGGTTGTGCTTGGCAGCTCCTTGCGGCAGCAGGCCGAGGAACAGCGTGAGGGCGAGCGCTATGCAGCACAGGTAGTAGATATAGATATAGCATTTCCCGTCGATGTGAATGTCGAACAGCTGGTGCAGCGAGAAGAGCAGCAGGCTGATGCCTGCCCATAGGATAAGTCCTATCACCTGGGTGACGGCGAATGCGCAGACGGTGTTCAATGCAAAGTTCCAGCTGGCGATGTCGTTTTTCTCGCGGTGCAGGAACGAGAGGAAGAAGATGGATAGCCCCACGGCAAGGAGGGCTGCCGCGTGGGCGATACCGATTGCGAGCAACGAGTGTTCGGTGTCGAGATAGTGGTAGAGCAGGAAAGCGTCGGCTATGAGCAGGGCGTGTGCGGCAAGTTGCACGCCAATCTTCCACGAGCGGCGTTTCACCTCTTCGCTCCACAGGTGGAGCGTGAGCGAGAGCACGATGCCTACCGACAGGTAGTAGGCGATGACGAACAGCAGCCGGTCTTCCCCTTTCCAGTGGGTCGCTGTCAGGCGGATGCGGTAGGCAGTGAATACGAAAATGAAGGCTACCGTAATCGGGAAGCGTTTCAGGCAGTTCCGGAATGCCGTGATGGCCGTGTGGAATGCCTTTCCTACTGATAATCCCTTCATGGCTTTTAGATTTATGATTTATGATTTTAGATTTATGATTTATGATTTATAATTTATGAGTTATGAGTGATGGTTGGCTGGGTATTGGCACCGGTAGGATAATTCCGAATCAACAGCCCCCTTCATCCCGCATGGCCAATCATAAATCATAAATTATAAATCATAAATCTTTAAAGTTCGCTCTCTTTCAGCCGCTCCGCGTTCTCCGCTACGATGAGGTGGTCGATGCAGTCTTGGATGTCGCCGTCCATGAAAGCGGCGAGGTTATAGATGGTGTAGTTGATGCGGTGGTCGGTGATTCGTCCCTGCGGATAGTTGTAGGTGCGTATCTTTGCCGAACGGTCGCCGGTGGAGACCATCGTCTTGCGTTTGGAGGCGATGTCGTCGATGTACTTCTGGTGTTCCTTGTCGTAGATGAAGGTGCGCAGGCGCGAGAGGGCGCGTTCCTTGTTCTTCGGCTGGTCGCGCGTCTCGGTACATTCGATGAGGATTTCCTCTACGACGCCCGTGTTCGGGTTCTTCCAGTTGTAGCGCAGTCGTACGCCCGATTCCACCTTGTTCACGTTCTGCCCGCCAGCACCGCCGCTTCGGAAGGTATCCCATTTGATTTCCCCTTCGTTGATGACGACGTCGAACTCTTCGGCTTCGGGCAGCACTGCCACGGAAGCGGCGGAGGTGTGTACGCGTCCCTGCGTCTCGGTAGCAGGCACGCGCTGTACGCGGTGTACGCCCGACTCATACTTCAGTGTGCCGTACACGTTGTCGCCCGTCACCGAGCAGATGATTTCCTTGAAGCCTCCGGCGGCGCCTTCGTTGGCGCTGGATATGTCCAGCCGCCAGCCTTTCGCTTCGCAATACTTGGTGTACATACGGAAGAGGTCGCCGGCAAAGATGGCGGCTTCGTCTCCGCCCGCACCTCCGCGGATTTCAAGGATGGCGTTGCGGCTGTCCTGCGGGTCGGCAGGGACGAGCAGCAGCTTTATCTCCTCTTCCAGTTCCGGCTGGCGCGCCTGGCAGGCATCCAGCTCCTCGCGTGCCATTTCGCGCATCTCGGGGTCGGTTTCGTTGGCGATAATCTCTTTCGCCTCTTCGATGCCGCCCAGCACTTGCATATACGCTTTGCGCGCTTCCATCAGGTCGCCCAGCTCCTTGTACTCTTTGGTGAGCTTGACGTAACGCTTTTGGTCGGCGATGACCGCCGGGTCTGTAATCAGGGTCGATACTTCCTCGAAGCGGGCGACAAGGCCGTCCAGCTTCTCTAATATTGTATTGTTTTCTGCCATAATTTAATTTGGTTTCAACACAGAGTCACGGAGACACAGAGTTTTGTTTCTCTATCTATTAAAAAGTCCTCTGTGTCTCAGTGTTCGACTGTTACATTTAATAAACTCAACACAGAGACACAGAGTCACAGAGTTTTATTCTCTTCTTATCATTTTAATCTAAAGAACTCTCCGTGTCTCTGTGTTCGTTCATTCAGCCAATCTTCTAATCCATTTATATTTCAAGGTTGCCATCCGGTAGGTAATTACTACCCACCCCATCAGGGCAAGTATGCCGATGCCCTTGCGCAGGAAGTTCCTTTCTCCCCACGTGTCCATCAAGAAAGCGAACATACCAAGCAGGCAGGACATACCAACCAATACGCAGAGGCTGACGATGATTTTCTTCTTCATGTCTGATGAATAGGGTTATAATGTGATCGTTTCGTTATAGAGTTCTTTTAAGAGTTTACGTGCCGAAACTTTACGTATACCTCCCTGATAGTCACCTTCAACGAGTGTTTCGTTGCGCAATGCTTTTTCCTTAATGAGTTTGTAGCGCGCACGGTCTAATCCTTTGCGCAGCTTTTCTCTGAATTCAGTTCTTTCATCCTCTGACATAATGCAATACTTTATTATAAGTTTCTGAATCAAAAATATTGGAATCTGTACCTTTTCCTCCTTCTGCAATGTATTCGCTGCTTCCGTTCGTGTTATTAGCCAGTACCCAATAATCCACGCAGTTCATGTAGATGTTAAATAGATTCTTTATGCCGGCATAATATCTTCTGATAATTATATCGGAAGGAATGCTATGGCCTCCTTCACGAACTCGTTGCGCTACCCGTTCGATGGCGGTTTGTGGGGAGTCGAGCCAAAAGAATAGAAGTTTTACTTGATATCCTTTGCCTTGTGCCCTTTCAATTAGATTCTTATATGATTTAGTGGCTAACGTACTTTCTATCGAAAAAGTCTTATTCATCTGCATTGACAAACTCATTACACTGCCATATATCGGGCAGAATTGTGTAAGAGGCAGTTGTTTTTCCTGCCCCATTACATCCGCTGATTATATAGAGTATCTTGTTGTCCATCGTTATTTAATAAATTCAACACAGAGACACGGAGTCACAGAGTTTTATTCTCCCTCTCTCTTCTCAATCAAAAAAGAACTCTCTGTGTCTCTGTGCCTCTGTGTTCGACTGCCATGTATCAGTACCGGAACTCTCCGAACTCGCTCTTGATTATCAGTTCCTTCCGTTCGCTCTCTTCGATGCGGCCTACAATCTGCGCATCGATGTTGAAGCTCTTCGAGATGGCGATTACCTCTTCGGCGTGTTCGGGAGAGAGGTATACTTCGAGACGGTGTCCCATGTTGAACACCTTGTACATCTCGCTCCAGTCGGTGTCGCTCTGCTCCTTGATGGTGCGGAACAAGGGCGGGACGGGGAAGAGGTTGTCTTTGACGACGCGGCAGTTGTCGCCTACGAAGTGCAGCACCTTGGTCTGTGCGCCGCCGGAGCAGTGCACCATGCCGTGGATTTCGGGACGGAGGGCGTCGAGCAACTTCTTCACCACCGGAGCGTAGGTGCGGGTGGGAGAGAGGACGAGCTTTCCGGCATCCAACGGACTGCCTTCCACGCTGTCCGTCAGTTTCAGTCCGCCGCTGTAGACCAGCTCTTCGGGCACCGCCTTGTCGTAGCTTTCGGGGTATTTCTCAGCCAGGTATTTGGCAAAGACATCATGGCGTGCCGAGGTCAGACCGTTGCTGCCCATACCGCCGTTGTACTCCTTCTCGTAGGTTGCCTGCCCGTAGGAAGCCAGTCCGACAATCACGTCGCCCGGACGGATGTTGGCGTTGTCGATGACGTCGCTGCGCTTCATGCGGCAGGTCACGGTGGAGTCTACGATGATGGTGCGCACCAGGTCGCCCACGTCCGCCGTCTCGCCGCCGGTGGCATATACGCCCACGCCCATCTGGCGGAGTTCGGCCAGCAGTTCGTCGGTGCCGTTGATGATGGCAGAGATGACCTCACCGGGCACCAGCAGCTTGTTGCGTCCGATGGTGGAGGAGACGAGGATGTTGTCTACGGCACCCACGCACAGCAGGTCGTCGATGTTCATAATCAGGGCGTCCTGCGCGATGCCTTTCCATACGCTGAGGTCGCCGGTCTCCTTCCAGTACATATAGGCAAGGCTCGACTTGGTGCCTGCGCCATCGGCGTGCATAATGTTGCAATACTCGGGGTCACCGCCCAAAATGTCGGGGATAATTTTGCAGAAAGCCTGCGGGAAAATACCTTTGTCGATGTTTTTGATGGCGTTGTGTACATCTTCTTTCGATGCACTGACGCCTCGCATCATGTATCGTTGATTGCTCATGAGTTAATAGGTTTATTCAATTGAATGTGCAAAAGTAATGATTATTTCGGTTACAGCCTTGAGTTTGTGCGAGAAATGTATGGGGCAGATGTGCGGCTCTTTCATTTGGTGGGAGCATCATCTCCGGTCGTTGAACCGCCATCCCAGTCCCAGCATCAGGTGGTTGGGGTCGTGGAAGTTCTGCAGCTGATAGCCGGTATGCAGGTAGAGGTTGCGGGTGAGCGACGTCTTGAGGGCGAGCACCTGATACCATCCTTTCGTGTCTTTTCCCTTGTGAAGGAGGTGGTATCCCACGCCGAAGTTGATGGAGAAGACGGGCATCACGAGCTCAAGGCGTGCCGACACTCCTGCATTGAACTGCTCCTTGAAGGGCGGGCGGTAGAATTTCGGGTCGCCGTGTTCGTCCGTGCCTGCCAGGTGTTCGCGCAGGTTGGCGCTTTCGTCGTACTGGGCATCGAGCGAGAGGCCGGCGCGAAGCACGCGGTGGAAGTTGTACATCGGGTTGAAGTTGATGCCCGCCACGCCGAACGAACCGGGCACCAGCGTGCTGCCGCCGTACTCGTCCACCCAGCCGCGTATCTTGGTGGCGCCGTAGAGCGTGAGGTCGTAGCTGACGTGCGGGCGGAAAGGCAGTCCGCGGGGAGGCAGGGCGGCTTCTGCCTTGGCAAGGGTCGGGCTGTCGCCGAAGCTGCGGGTGATGCCTATCCGTGCCCCGAGGGTGTTGACGCCTGCGTTGGGGTAGTGGGAGTTGCCGTTGGAGAAGTGGGTGCCCTCTATGCCGGCGGTGAGGTTCCAGCGGGGCGACAAGCGCCAGTTCAGGAAGAAGCCCAGGTTGATGTAGGCGTTGATGCGGGAGCCGTTCACCATGTTGTGCGGGTTGAGTTCCTCGTCGTACTTCTTCCAGCCGAAGGAGGCGCCGAAGTTCCACTCGTAGTCCAAGGACAGGCGGGGTGCAAGGCGGGCGATGCGGGAGCTTTGGAAGGCGTAGAGCGCTACGGGCGTACCTGCTTCCGCGTGGTTGAAGAGGGTGTTGACCGCGAGTCCGATGCCCTGCGTGGTATGCGGATAGAGCCGTCCGAGGCGCGAGTCGGGGTCGAACTGGATGCCGTACTTCAGGTGGGCGGAGAGGAAGGTGTTCATGCGCCGCCGCTTGTTGTTGCCTCCCTGGTAGAAGCCGTTGCCGCCCCTGAAGAAGCCGCTGGTGGGGGCGAGGTAGGCGGGGCGCACGTCGGCGGAGAGACGGTGGACGGGGTGGCGGAGGGGGGATACCGTGGCGTTTGCTGATGCGTTTGCTGTGGCATTTGTCGATGCGTTTGCCGGGATGTCTGCCGGAGTGTCTGCTAGCGTGTCTGCTGCCGTTGCGGGCATGGCGGTGTCTTGTGCCTGCAGCCCGTTGGCGGATAGTCCGGCAAGGAGCAGCAGGGCTGCCAGTAGTGGTCTATGAATCTTTTTCATGGTTGCTTGTTGCGTTAGTCTCGTTCCACGTGTTGTCGGGTGTGGTGTTCGTGTCCATATCGGTGTCGTCTTGCAGGTACCAGCCGAGTGTCCTTGTCGGCGTTGCGCTGCGCAGTGTGCCTTTCACGGTGCGGGGTTTCCCCGTTTTGGCGTTGTGCAGGTAGAGGGTGTATCCGGCCTGGTAGACTTGCCGTTCTATGACGCGGTATATGTGGCTGAGGCCCGGTGGCATGAATAGGGTCCGTTCGTAGGGAGGGGCGAGTGTCATGTCTATCAGGGCATTGCCGTATTGGAAGTAGGGTATGCGGTCGGTGCAGGGTTTTATGCCTTGCGAGATGTCGGCCGAGGGGAGTTCGATGGTGGGTTCCCCGTCTCCGGTCGGCGCCAGGAGCACGGGGGTGTCGCACGTGAGGTTGATGTGGCGGTGGTGGCGTTTGTTGAAGTCGTAGGTGTACCTCTGCGGTTCGTCGAAGGGGTTGAGGAAGGGGGTGCAGAGGTTGTTGGCCACTTCGGTCGCCGTCGAGCCGGGGATGAGTTCGTATGCGATGCGGTCTATCACGTAGCCGCTGCCGGGCTGCTGCGTGAGGTGTATCTCTTCTTGCCGGAAGTAGTGCTTGTCGCCCACTGCGAGGGTGAACCGGAAAGGTTCGTTCGTGGGGTTGTCGCCGAGGAGGATTTGCAGTTCGCGGCCGTTGGGGCGGATGAAGGTCAGTTCGTAGGGTGGGTAGTCGACCACGATTTTGCCTTCCCGGTCCAGCAGGCAGGTGTTGGACCCCATGTCGGTGCCGTCCGGCGCGTAGAGCTTTCCGGCCAGGTAATGGGTGTAGGTGTCGCCGTATCCGCCGCGGTAGGCGTGGCAGAGTTGCCACTCCGAGGTGTTGAAGCGCAGGGTCAGCGTGTCGCCGTCGCCGCCGAGGGTGGCTTCGGTGAGGGGGAGCCGCACTTCGTCCACGAAGACGTCGCCGTTGCAGGCGTGGAGCAGGGGCGGCAGCAGCAGGAGAAGCAGGATGGGCAGGTGGTTGCTTGGATGTTTCATGATTCCGGTCTGTCGGTTTGGTTGGTAATGGTTGCAAATATAGATGAATTTTGCGGAAGCGGTGCCGGAACGGGGAAGAAAATGTCGGGCGGGCGGTGAGAACGGTGCCGGACGGACGGTGAGGACGGTATCGGGACGGGCGGTGAGAACGGTGCCGGGGCGGACGTGGGAAGCGCCTTCCCTCTTCCTCGCGGTGTAGTTTCCGGGTTTGTTTCTTGGAGGGGAGGGAGGGCGCTTTCCTTGTAGTTTCCGGGTTGTCCCGTCGGGGCGGGGTTATCCCAGCGGGTCGGTCTCTTCGCCGCCTCCGGTGTTCCCGCCGCCTGTGTTCCCGCCGCCGGTCTCTCCGCCGCCGGTGGTGATGCCCTTGGCGCGTTTGTAGTCGGCCATGCTGGCGTAGCTGATGCCGTCTTCGAGCACTCCGCCGCCTTGGAACTGGATGCCTTGGAGCACGCTTTCGCGGAACTCCTTGCTGGGGGTGAAGATGATGCGCGGGGTCTTAATCATCGTCCCGGCGTTGAACTGGGTGATGTCTTCCACTCCGTCGCTGTTGAAGGTGACGCGCAGCGTGCCGAGGTCGCCCACGCGTACGGTGTGTCCTTGTTGCAACTGCTGGCGCGCGTGCTTGCCCAGCAGGTCGAGGGCGGCTTCCATTTCGATGGGTGCCGTGGTGGTGTTCTCCGTGGCGGCGCGCGTCATGGCTTTCACGGTCTGGGGTGTTTCGCTGACGGGGATGGCGTACCATTTCTTGGGCGCATCCTTCTTGTTCGGGTTGTGTCTTTTGATGAGCTTGTACTTATACATACTGGCCTCCTTTTCTTTTTAGTGGAAACTGCAGGGGTAAAGGTAGTGATTCTTTCGGAACGGCAATGGATGGCGCGGGGATATTTTATGTGGATGTCCTGCGGCGTGCCGTGCCTTGGTGTGCTGCTGTGTCGTGTTTTGCTACACAGCTGTGTCGTGCATCATTACACAGCTGTGTCGTACCTTGCTACACAGCTGTGTCGTGTCTTATTACACAGCTGTGTCGTGTATCATTACACAGCTGTGTCGTATCTTGTCACACAGCTGTGTTGCGTCTTCCCGCCGTCAGAACTCCACTTTCGGCGCCTGCGCGGCCCCCTCGGCAGCCTCGAAGTAGGCGCGCCTGTCGAAGCCGAACAGGCCGGCGAGGATGTTCGTGGGGAAGCGGCGGATGGTCTGGTTGTACTCCCGGGCGGCGTTGTTGAAGTTGGTGCGTGCCACGTTGATGCGGTTCTCCGTGCCTTCCAGCTGGGCCTGCAGTTCGAGGAAGTTCTGGTTCGCCTTCAGTTCGGGGTAGTTCTCGGTGATGGCGAGCAGGCGGCCGAGGGCGGAGGTCACCGCGCCTTGGGCACGCTGGTACTCGGCAAGTCTCTCGGGGGTCAGGTCACCGGCGCCGACGGTCAGCTGCGTGGCACGGCTGCGCGCCTCTACCACGCCTTCCAGCGTCTCCCGTTCGTGCGCGGCATATCCCTTGACCGTGCTGACAAGGTTCGGAATCAGGTCGGCACGGCGCTGGTATTGTGTTTCCACGTTCGACCACTGTCCGCTGACGTTTTCGTCCATCTTGACGAGACTGTTGTAGCCGCCGATGCCCCAAAGGGCGAGTAGTGCCGCGGCCACGAGGATGATGATAGTTGTTCTTTTCATGCTTTTTGAATTTGGCCCCTCCTCCCCCCTCACCCCCTCCCCCGTAGGGAGGAAGAGAATGAGTAAGGAGAAAGGGCGGTTATTAATCTATTTGAAATTGATACTGATGTTTCATTATCTTATACTATATATATATGTATTGCCACACTGACTATCTTCGAAGGTGTGTCGAAATGGCAGGAAGGAACACAAATGACGCAAATGACATGAATTACACCGATAGAAAATCGAATGGCAACTGATTTTCAATCCTCTTCTATAAATGGTTGATGTGTGTTATTCGTGTCATTTGTGTTCCAATTCTCATTTTGACACATCCCCCTTTAACTCCTGATAACTCCTTCTAACTCCCGATAACTCCTTCCAATGGTTCCCCAAGGGCGTGTCGCCCCTACTATATGGTTACCATTTGTAATTGATACCGAAGCTCAGCAACTCCTTCACCTGGAAATGGCTGTCGCCTTTGGTCGGCTTGGAACTGTCGTCGAAGCGGGCGTGCACATAAAGCTTGGTGGAAAGATAGCGGTTCAGCACGAAGTTGACCGTGTTTTCCCATTCTACGCGCGTCCACTCATAACTGGTGCGGAAATCCAGGCGGGAGTCCAAGACGATGGAAGGTATAATGGTCCATGACAAGGTGGGCTGCACCTGCGAACCGAAATTGTGTACCACGCACTTCCCTTCTTCGATACCGAACTTAGTCTCGTTCACATCCTTGTTGCCGACATACCGCATCATGTGGGTCAGCGGGGCGATAAATACGGAGAGATTGAACTTCTTCTTTTTCAGCTTATAGTCCATACCGATACTGGACGCCCAGTCGGCTGGAGCGAAGAATGCCGAAACCAGCTCCTCGCTGTTCGCCTTGTAGCTGCGGCAAAACTGCGTCTTAAACTCCGTAGTAATCGTATAATACCACTTGGAGGCCGCCTGGATACCCAGCTTGCTGTACAAGCGGAGTTGGTCGGTACTTACCAGGTAGTCGTGGTACTTGTCGGACGGAGCGGAGCTGAAACCCAACTTGGCGTCCAGCAGGTTTTCCCACTGGATTTTCTCCTTGTCATTGTAGTTGGCATACAGTTGCAGGTTGGCAAGCACGGCATTCGTGCTCTCGCCGCCCTTGTACCAGTTGTCCGAGATATAGTTCTGCGTAATCTGCAGCGAGCCGTTTCCGCCGGTCACCCACCAGTTGGGCTTCTGTATCACGACTTCCGCCTCTTCCTTCACTCCCGTCATCTCTTCCTGGACGAAAAGCTTCACCACGGAAGGTTTGGAGGATACCTCCTTTTGGATGTCGTCCTTGAACACTTTCTTCTTTTCAATCTCCTTTTCGGTCATGACCACCAGGTCCGGACGATTGACGTAGGTGTTCAGCATCACACGGTCCACCACCCTGTTCGCACTCTCTTTCGACTGGAAACTCAGTGTGTCGAAGGGCAGCAGTTCTTTCGTCATGGCCGGCACCGTGTCCGGCTGCCGGAAAGTCCAGTCCACCCGCGACAGGCGTTCCATCGGCGCATAATAATATGTGGTAGGAACAAACATCCGGTAGTAGTTCGGATTGTATGCGATGTAGCGTTCGGGAGTGGCGGGGTCGTTCAGATAGTTCAGCACCCCGAAATGTTTCTCATACAGCACCGACACCGTGTCCAACTGATATCCATTATCACAAGGTTTCAGCTTCAGAATCCAGTTCCGACTCCAAATGCCCGACAGTGTATCCGCCTTTTCTGCCGCATTCTGTTGCCTGTTCATGCCCTTCGACGGGTTCTGCGCCATCAACGGGGACGAAAGCAACGCGGCAACCAATCCTGTTAAAACAAGTCTATTCCTCATATTTTTCTTAAAAATCCATATTTGCACGCAAAATTAAACCAAAATGTTCAGACTACAAAAGATGGGAAGTGAAAGTATGGACTTTCCCTACATTTCTTATTACTTTTCTTCGGGACGAACAGTGTTCCGGTTACCTAATCTTAAATCGTTCCACCACGGGGGAAATTTTGTTCCACCGCGGAGAAAGTTTTGTTCCACCGCGGTGGAACAAAATTTCCCCCGTGGTGGAACGATTTAACGGCAGGCGCGATTGACGTTATTCGCCGCAACGGAAAAAGGTGGCGGATGCGGCGCGTACCGGAAAACAGAAGCGGGATAAAGCGGGAATAGAAGCGGAATAAGGACTTTTTAAGCAAAATTTAAGCAGGCTCTTATGTACTTCCTCTTTTTTTTCATAATTTTGCGCTTTAATTTTTAAGGAAACATTTAAAACAGTATAGCTGTGGGAGAAACAAAGTATATTTTCGTCACCGGTGGCGTTGCCTCTTCGTTAGGCAAAGGTATCATTTCGTCATCCATCGGTAAGTTATTGCAAGCAAGAGGTTATAAAGTTACCATCCAGAAGTTCGACCCGTACATCAACATCGACCCGGGCACACTGAACCCTTACGAGCACGGAGAATGCTACGTGACGGTAGACGGCCACGAAGCCGACCTCGACCTGGGACACTACGAGCGCTTCCTGGGCATTCAGACTACCAAAGCCAACAACATCACCACCGGACGTATCTATAAAAGCGTCATCGACAAAGAGCGCCGTGGCGATTATCTGGGAAAGACTATCCAGGTCATCCCCCATATCACGGATGAAATAAAGCGCAACGTAAAACTGTTGGGCAACAAATACAAGTTCGATTTCGTCATCACCGAAATCGGCGGCACGGTGGGCGACATCGAATCGCTCCCCTACCTGGAAAGTATCCGCCAGCTGAAATGGGAATTGGGCAAGGACGCCTTGTGCGTGCACCTCACGTACGTACCCTACCTCGCGGCAGCCGGCGAGCTGAAGACCAAACCGACGCAGCACTCCGTGAAAGAGCTGCAAAGCGCCGGCATACAGCCAGACGTGCTCGTGCTCCGCACGGAACATGAGTTGAGCGCCAACCTGCGCAAGAAGGTGGCCCTTTTCTGCAACGTGGACGAAAACGCCGTCGTGCAGAGCATCGATGCGCCTACCATCTATGAAGTACCCATCCTGATGCAGGCCCAGGGACTGGACGCCACCATCTTAAAGAAAATGGGGTTGCCCGTGGGCGACACTCCGGGACTGGGACCTTGGCGCGCCTTCCTCGAACGCCGCCACAAGGCGGAGAAGACGGAACCGGTGCACATAGCGCTGGTAGGCAAATACGATTTGCAGGATGCCTACAAGTCCATCCGCGAAGCCTTGTCGCAGGCCGGAACATACAACGACCGCAAGGTGTCGGTAGACTTCGTGAACAGCGAGAAGCTGACGGACGAAAACGTGGCGGAAGCGCTGAAAGGTATGTCGGGCGTCCTCATCGGTCCGGGTTTCGGCGAACGCGGCATCGCAGGAAAATTCGTAGCCATCAAATATGCACGCACGCATGACATCCCGACGTTCGGCATCTGCCTGGGTATGCAATGCATCGCCATCGAGTTCGCCCGCAACGTGCTGGGATACGCCGACGCCAATTCGCGTGAGATGGACGAGAAGACACCCCACAACGTCATCGACATCATGGAGGAGCAGAAGTCCATCACCAACATGGGCGGCACCATGCGTCTGGGAGCCTACGAATGCGTGTTGCAAGAGGGCAGCAAGGCATACGAGGCATACGGGACGGAACACATCCAGGAACGCCACCGCCACCGCTACGAGTTCAACAACGCCTACAAGGCAGAGTATGAGGCGGCAGGCATGAAGTGCGTGGGCATCAACCCGGAATCGGACCTGGTGGAAATCGTGGAAATCCCCGCACTGAAATGGTTCGTCGGAACCCAGTTCCATCCGGAATACAGCAGCACGGTGCTGCACCCGCACCCGCTGTTCGTGGCATTCGTCAAGGCCGCAATCGAAAACGAGACAAAGTAATCATTAATAACCGATAATTCATAATTTGAGTAAATGGATAAAAACACCATCACAGGCCTTGTCCTGATGGCGATACTGTTAGTCGGATTCAGTTTCCTGAGCCGCCCGAGCAAGGAACAGCTGGCGGCGCAGCAACGCTACTACGACTCCATCGCCCAAGTACAGCAACGCGAAGCCGACCTGCAGGCAAAGGCGGAAGCCGCATTGGCCAACGAGAAAGAGGCCTGGCAGTCCGACTCCACCGCCCTGTTCTTCCAGGCGCTGCAGGGAGTCGACGAACAGGTCACGATACAGAACAACCTGGCTGAACTGACGGTAGCCACCAAAGGCGGACGCGTTTCGTCGGCAACGCTGAAGAAGTATATGGGGCAGGACAAGAAGACCCCCGTCACCCTGTTCAGCGGCGACGACGCTTCCATGAACTTCCTCTTCTACAACAAGAAGGAGACCATACAGACGGAAGCGTACTACTTCACCGTGCTGAACCGCACGGACAGCACCGTGACCATGCGCCTCGCGGCAGATAGCGCCAGCTACATCGACTTCAACTACGCCATGCACGACGACACCTACTTGGTGGACTTCACCATCAATGCCACGGGCATGACGGACAAGCTGGCAAGTACCGACTACGTGGACATCGAGTGGTCGCAACGTGCCCGCCAGATAGAAAAGGGCTATGTATACGAGAACCGCCTGTCCGAGCTGACCTATAAGGTTTCCGGAGAGGGAACCGACTACCTGTCTGCCGGGAAGAACGACGAGAAGGAAATCGCGGAACACCTGGACTGGATTGCCTTCAAGAACCAGTTCTTCTCCGCCGTGTTCCTGTCGGACGCGGACTTTGAGAAGGCCAAGCTGCACTCGAAGATGGAAGCGCAAGGCAGCGGATACATCAAGGATTACTCCGCCGAAATGAGCACCGCTTTCGACCCGACGGGCAAGGAACCCACGAAACTGTTCTTCTACTTCGGCCCCAACCACTACAAGACCCTGAGTGCCGTGGGCGACGACCTGGACAAGGATTGGGAACTGAACCGCCTGGTCTACCTGGGCTGGCCGCTCATCCGCTGGATAAACAAATGGTTCACCATCAACCTCTTCGACTGGCTCTCGGGCTGGGGATTGAGCATGGGCATCGTCTTGCTGCTGATGACGCTGATTGTGAAGATTGTGGTATTCCCCACCACGTGGAAGACCTATATCTCTTCCGCTAAGATGCGTGTGCTGAAACCGAAAATCGATGAAATCAACAAGAAGTATCCCCGGCAGGAAGACGCGATGAAGAAGCAGCAGGAGGTGATGGGGCTTTACAGCCAGTACGGCGTCAGCCCGATGGGCGGATGCCTGCCGATGCTGATTCAGTTCCCCATTTTGATGGCACTGTTCATGTTCGTGCCGAGCGCCATCGAACTGCGCCAGCAAAGCTTCTTGTGGGCGGACGACCTCTCCACATACGATGCGTTCATCAACTTCCCGTTCCACATCCCGTTCCTGGGCAGCCACCTCAGCTTGTTCTGCCTGCTGATGACGGTGACGAACATCCTGAACACGAAGTACATGATGCAACAGCAAGACACGGGAGCCAATCCGCAGATGGCCGCCATGAAGTGGATGTCCTACCTGATGCCCGTCATGTTCCTGTTCATCTTGAACGACTATCCTTCGGGACTGAACTACTACTACTTCATCTCAACGCTCATCAGCGTGGTGACTACGCTCATCATGCGGAAGACAACCGATGAAAAGGCACTCCTCGCACAACTAGAGGCCAACAGGAAAGACCCGAAGAAAATGAAGAAAACCGGCTTCGCCGCCCGTCTTGAAGCGATGCAAAAGCAACAAGAACAGATGATGAAAGAAAGACAGAACAGGAGATAACTCTCCGTTCGAGATATAATTTCAGAAAAAGGGAGCCGGACAATTCACATTGCCCGGCTTCCTTTTTCCACCCCTGTCCATCAAGAAAAGAATCATCAAGTATATCCCCCAAAAAAACAATATCAATATGCAGACTAAATACACCTACAAAGAAATCTGGCTAATAGCCTACCCTATCCTGATTAGCCTGCTCATGGAGCAGCTAATCGGCATGACAGACACCGCCTTCCTGGGACGGGTGGGCGAAATAGAACTGGGAGCATCCGCCATCGCCGGCATTTTCTATATAGTGATGTTCATGGTGGCATTCGGCTTCAGCATCGGCGCGCAGATTCTGATTGCACGGCGCAACGGCGAACGGCAATACCGGGAGATAGGCAACCTGTTCTATCAGGGCATCTATTTCCAGCTGGGAATGGCGGCGGTCATGTTTGCCGTCTGCTACAGTTTCGCTCCGACAATATTGAAACGGCTCGTCTCTTCCGAACACATTTACGATGCGGCGATGAGCTATCTCAACTGGCGCGTCTTCGGCTTCTTTTTCTCTTTCACGGCAGTGATGTTCCGCGCATTCTTCCTGGGCACCACGCAGACCAAGACGCTGACGCTGAACTCGATTGTCATGGTGGTGAGCAACGTCGTGTTCAACTACATCCTGATATTCGGAAAGTTCGGCCTTCCCGCCCTCGGCATTGCCGGAGCCGCCATCGGCTCATCGCTGGCCGAACTGATATCGCTGGTGTTCTTCATCGTCTATACCCGCAACCATATCGACATCCGCAAGTATGGACTGGACCGGATACCGGGCATCCGCCGGAACATACTCAAGCGCATACTCAGCGTCTCTCTATGGACCATGGTGCAGAACTTCCTGTCGCTCTCCACGTGGTTCCTGCTGTTCCTCTACGTGGAGCACCTGGGAGAACGCTCGCTGGCCATCACGAACATCATCCGCAACGTGTCGGGAATCATGTTCATGGTGATGATGGCATTTGCCTCCACTTGCGGCTCGCTGGTCAGCAACCTTATCGGAGCGGGCGACACCGACTGTGTACCCGGCACGATACGGCAGCACATACGCATCGCGTATGCTTTCGTATTGCCGATTATCATCCTCTTCGCACTGTTTCCCAAGCTGATAATAGGTGTGTATACCGACATCCCGGAACTGCAGGAGGCGGCTGTCCCCTCGCTTTGGGTACTTTGCTTCGCCTATCTGTTTATCATCCCTGCCAATGTCTATTTCCAATCGGTGTCGGGCACCGGCAACACACGCACGGCATTAGCGCTGGAGATGACGACACTGGCAGTCTACACCTGCTACATCACCTACATCGTGGCCTATCTGAAACTGGACGTGGCATATGCGTGGACCTCGGAAATCGTCTATTCCGTAGGAATCTTGACACTTTGCTACATTTACATGAAGAAAGGGAAATGGAGTCTGAAGAAAATCTAAATTAAATCCCTATCTTCGCTACCAAAATAATTTTTCAACTATTTCATAATGAAACAAACAAATCTATTATTTATGTCGGCAGCAATGGTGTTGGCATCCTGCGGCGGAACGAAAGACGCGGGAAAAGACGAGGCGCTCATCGGACGCCCGGATATAAAGATTGAAGGCAAACGCATGACGCCCGAAGCGCTTTGGGCAATGGGACGCATCGGCAGCGTGGCTGTGTCGCCCGACGAGAAGCAGATTGTCTATTCGGTGGCCTACTACAGCGTGCCGGAAAACAGAAGTAACAATGAACTGTTCGTCATGAACGCCGACGGCAGCGGCAACAGGCAGATTACCCGCGACAACTGGCAGGAAAGCCAACCGGCATGGATAAAGGACGGCAGGAAAATCGCTTTCCTCTGCAACGAAAGCGGCAGCAGCCAGCTGTGGGAAATGAACCCGGACGGCACCGGACGTAAACAGCTCACCCACTACGACAGCGACATCGAAGGGTTCGCCCTCTCGCCCGACGGCAAGAAACTGCTCTTCATCGCCCAAGTAAAGACCGTGCCAAGCACCGCCGACAAGCATCCCGACTTGCCCAAGGCAACCGGTATCATCGTCAACGGATTAATGTACAAGCATTGGGATGAATGGGTGACGACAGCACCTCACCCGTTCGTCGCCGACTTCGACGGCAACGGCATCAGCAACGTAAAGGACATCCTCGAAGGGCTTCCCTACGAAAGCCCGATGAAGCCCTTCGGAGGCATCGAACAGCTGGCATGGAGCCCTGCATCGGACAAGATAGCCTTTACCTGCCGCATGAAGACCGGACTGCCCTACGCCATCTCCACCGACTCGGACATCTACGAGTATGACGTGGCAAAAGGCGGTTTCGACAACCTCTGCAAACAGAACGGAAAAGCCTCTGAAGGCAAAGACGAGATGGCGGGTTACGACACCAATCCGCAATACTCTCCCGACGGCAAGTACATCGCCTGGCAGAGCATGGAACGCGACGGCTACGAAGCCGACCAGAACCGTCTCTGCGTAATGGACCGCGCCACCGGCGAGAAACGTTTCGTGAGCGGCGGGTTCGACTCGAACGTGGACGCTTTCCTGTGGAACAAAGACTCGCAGAGCCTGTTCTTCTTGGGTGTATGGCACGGCAGAACCCACATCTACAATACCGACCTGGAGGAGAATGAACGGATATACCAACTGACCAACGGAATGTACGACTACGCTTCGATAGCCTTATGCGGCAACAGCCTGATTGCCAAGCGCCACTCCATGTCCATGGGCGACGAAATCTTTTCCATCGGCGGGTTGGACAGCAAGCCGTTCCCTATCTGCGCGTTCGGTGCCAATACGCATAACAAGTTCGATAGCAATACGCCGGTCGAGGAGATTTATCCCGTGACACAGCTCACCTTCGAAAACAAGCCTATCTACGACCAGCTGGAAATGGGCAAAGTAGAGGGACGCTGGATGAAGACCACCGACGGCAAGCAGATGCTGACCTGGGTCATCTATCCGCCGCACTTCGACCCTGCCAGGAAGTATCCTACCCTACTCTTCTGCGAAGGCGGCCCGCAAAGTCCCGTCAGCCAGTTCTGGAGCTATCGCTGGAACTTCCAGATTATGGCGGCCAACGACTATATCATCGTAGCCCCCAACCGTCGCGGACTTCCGGGCTTCGGCATGGAATGGAACGAAGCCATCAGCGGCGATTACGGCGGGCAGTGCATGAAGGATTACCTTACCGCCATCGATGAAATGGCGAAGGAACCGTTCGTCGACAGCGAACGTCTGGGCTGCGTGGGTGCCAGCTTCGGCGGCTTCTCCGTCTACTGGCTTGCCGGACACCACGACAAACGCTTCAAGGCATTCATTGCCCACGACGGCATCTTCAACATGGAAATGCAATACCTGGAGACGGAAGAGAAATGGTTCGCCAACTGGGATATGGGCGGCGCATACTGGGAAAAAGACAATGCCACGGCACAACGCACATTCGCCAATTCGCCCCATCGCTTTGTAGACAAGTGGGACACTCCCATCCTCTGCATCCACGGCGAAAAGGACTACCGCATCCTCGCCAATCAGGCCATGGCGGCTTTCGATGCAGCCGTGATGCGCGGTGTCCCTGCCGAACTCCTTATCTATCCCGACGAGAACCACTGGGTGCTGAAACCGCAGAACGGCATCTTGTGGCAACGCACATTCTTCGAATGGCTGGACACATGGTTGAAGCCTGCCAACTAAAATACTGAAAAGAGGAGACTGAAAAAGGGAGTTAACATCATTGCACCGATGATGTTAACTCCCTTTCTTTTATATGTTAACTTCGTATGAGTCATTCAGTTAACTTCCTTCCGGTCAGAAAGTTAACCAATCGCAGACGCGGCATCTGCCACATCAGATATACGTACCCAATACCGGCAACGTGGTTCCCTGCATCGCAAAGCAGATGCCGAATACAGCCGCGCTTATTATCCAAAGAATAATCAACGTCCATTTCAATCCGGACACCATCGGCTGCCATTTCAGCAACTGGCTGAATATCGCCCAGACAAGGCTCACCAACGGAATGCCCACCAACAGAATGCCCGCGATGCACATCACGATGGCAGGCAGCGGAGAGGCAGGCAATGCCACGTCGAACATCGGGAACAGGGAGATGAGCGCAGCCCCGCCTCCGATGGCAACCATGATTGCCGCAAAAAGCAGGGTGACAAACAGAACCCCGAACACAAACAGCAGCGGACTGCAAATAATCGCAAATATTATCAGGCAGATTTTAAGGCACAGGCCGACCGCCTTGACGAAAATGTCACCCGCCTTTTGCAGAAGCGTGCGGGGCTTGTCGGAACGCATATAGTCGTTCACACCGCTCGCCACCTTCTCGAAACCGCCGGTCACCGTCTTTCCTATGTTGTCCACCGTGACAGCCTCTCCCCGCATACTCAACTTCTCGGCTGCCGTATGGGCTTCGGGGACGATTATCCAGCAGATGATATACGCCGGTATCAGAACTTTGAAACCGAAAATCATAATCAGCACAAGGGCGAGACGGAAAAATGTCACATCCCATCCCAGGTAGGCTGCCAGACCGCTCACTACACCTCCCAGCATCTTGTCGTCGGGATTGCGATAGAAACGGTGATGTACCTTCCCTGCCGTTGCAGAAGTGTTCACACCCGCATGGTCGGAACGGGTGTTGTCATACCTGCCCTCCGTTCCGGCATCGGCGTCACCGGCATCGGGTTCCAGTTCTTCGGGCTTGCCCATGCGTGCGATGACCTCTTCCACATCGGCAATGGTAATCACCTGCAGACCCGCAGTGAGTTTCTCCGCAAACAGTTCGGAGATGCGGCGCTCGATGTCGTCAATAATCTCGTCCGCACCGGTTTCCCTGCGGAAATGTATCTTCAGATTACTCAAATAATTATCCAACAGGCAGTATGCGTCTTCATCGATGTGGAAGACCGTTCCACCTAAGTTCACCGTTAATGTCTTCTTCATTGTTGTATGTTTTTGTCAAGTTATCTATATCGTTGTTTGCCCCACTAATTGTTCGTAATATGATTGACCGTATCGTTCAACTCCCGCCAGGAGACTTCCAGTTCCCCCAGGAAGGACTCACCTTTCGCTGTGAGCTTGTAATATTTGCGCGGCGGTCCTTGGGTAGACTCTATCCATTCGTAACTTAGCAGGTCATCGTTCTTCAGACGGGTGAGCAACGGGTAGAGCGTCCCTTCCACCACAATCAGCCGCGCCTCCTTCAGCTTTTGTATAATGTCCGATGCATACGCCGGCTCCTTGTGGAGCAAGAGCATGATGCAATACTCAAGCATTCCTTTGCGCATTTGCGACTTTACATTATTAACATCCATAATCCGTTTATGTTTATCTACTTCAATGAGTTCTTTTGTATGGCACAAATATATGTATTATATTAGTACCTTGCATTACAAAGTACCTTAAGTTAGCATTATTTAAGAATATATTCGGCAATATCGCGTCAAAACGCCTGTTTGAGACAAAATATTGTATATTTGTAACCGTTTAATGCAAACACCGTTCATATGTTTACAATCAGAAAAGCGACAAGCGCCGATTGCGGGTTGATACATAAACTTGCCTGGCAGATATTTCCGGAGACTTACAAGGAGATTCTCTCGAAAGAACAAATCGAATACATGATGGAGTGGATGTATTCTTTGGACAACATCCGCAAACAGATGGAAGAAGAAGGGCACGTATATCTCATAGCCTACGAGGAGTGCGAAGCGGCGGGCTACGTGTCCGTGCAGCAACAGGAGGAAAACTTGTTCCACCTGCAGAAGATTTATGTGCTGCCCTACTACCAGGGCGCGCACTGCGGAAGTTTCCTTTTCCGCGAAGCAGTGAAATACATCAAGGATGTGCATCCCCGCCCGTGTACGATGGAGCTGAACGTGAACCGCAACAACCGGGCGGTACACTTCTACGAGCGCATGGGAATGAAGAAAGCAAGGGAAGGTGATTTTCCGATAGGCAACGGATACTTCATGAACGACTATATCATGGAACTGAAGATAGAAGATTAAAACAATAAAGGTCAACGCTGCAATCCCAACGTTGACCTTTATGTTTGTTCTTAATTATTTCGCCACTCGCTCCAGCCACTTGACCATGGAGAGCATCACAATCATGGAAGCGCCCGTGGCACCCACGAATACTAACCAGCAGGCCCAGATGGGAACGGTGGTATAAAGGATGCCGCCGATGAAAAGCAACGAGTTACCTACCGCCGTCGCAGCCAGCCAGCAACCTTGCATCAGGCCCTGCAGATGGGGAGGAGCCACCTTGGAGACGAAAGAGAGTCCCAACGGCGAGATAAACAGTTCGGCAACCGTCAGGATGAAGTACAGTCCAATCATAATCCACGGTGTCACGCGGATGGCGCTGATTTCGGCCGCGCTCATCGTACCCAGCGCATCCTTGGCGGGCAGGGTGAACGAGAATATCATCAGGAATACGTAGGCCAACGCCGCAATGCCCATACCGATGGCAATCTTCATCGGAGTGGAAGGCTCCTTGCCGCTCTTCTTCAGCGAACCGAACAGCCACATGATGAACGGAGTCAGGAACACGACAAAGAACGGATTCACGCACTGGAAGATTTCCGCACCCTTGATTCGTGTAAATCCGAGGTCGATGTCGATAACGCTCAAGTCCACATAGTCGCGTGCGAAGTAAGTCAGCGAATAACCGTTCTGGTGGAACGACAGCCAGAAGAAGATGACCACACCGAACACAGCAAACAAAGCATAGATGCGCTGCTTGATTTCGGCCGCGCTCATCTTGATTTCTTCCCGACTGGCGGTAGCGGCATTCTGCTCTTTAGCGGCTACGGCTTTCTTGGCCGGGTCGGGGAAGCGGTTCTTATTAGTCAGGTAGATGACCAATGAAATCAGCATGGCCACGATGGCTGCCATGAAAGCATACTGGAAACCACGGTTGAACACATCCAGGTAGTTATTGACAAATGCGCCCATATCGGTGACATGACTGCCGTCGAGCGTCACCTTGTCTGCCAAAGCCGTAAGGTTCTCCATTGCCTGGGGAGCCATCTTGTCACCTTCCTTGAGGAACTGGTGGCAGAGTTCGGGCAAAGTGGCGTCATAGTCGAAATTGTTGACCTTCAACCACCAGTTGCGCACGCCGATGGCAATCCACGGAGCGAAGAAACCGCCGATGTTGATGAACATATAGAAAATCTGGAAGCCGGAATCGCGCAGACTCGAATACTTGGGGTCGTCGTACATCTGACCGACCAACGCCTGAAGATTACCCTTGAACAGGCCGTTGCCGAAGGCGATGACCAGAAGCCCGAAACAAGTCAGTCCCAGGTAAAGCCCCATACTGGGAACGGGCGTAGGAGTGGGAATGGCGATAATCAGATAGCCTACAGCCATCATTATCAGACCGGCAAGGATGGTGCCTTTGAAGTTTTTCGTCTTGTCGGCAATGATACCTCCCGCCAAGGCCAGGATATAGATAGAGGCATAAAAGGCGGAATAGATATATCCGGTGGTCGTTTCAGACAGCCCGAACTTCGCCGAGATGAACAGTGTGAGGATTGCCATCATGATATAGAAGCCGAAACGTTCTCCCATATTCGCCAATGCGGCGGCAATCAAACCATTAGGGTGCTTGCTAAACATAAAGATAAGTTTTTTGTAAATTAATAATTAGTATTAGTTCATTTATATTTTCTGCAAATATATGCTTTTCATCGAGATTTCCGGTAAGAATTTGCGATTTCTCTTGCCGGAAGCGCGCTTTTATTCCTCGAAAAGCGTGCAGACTTCGGCATGCACTTCCTTTATCAGGTCTTCCGGATTGAGTTTAAGCTGCAAACCGCGTTGTCCGGCACTGATGTAGATATAGGGAAACTGCAGGCAGGTGCGGTGGATATAGGTGGGGAACGGCTTCTTCATGCCGATGGGCGAGCATCCGCCGCGGATATACCCCGTGAGCGGCAGCAGTTCCTTCATGGGGATGAGGTCGCACTTCTTGTTGCCGGACACCTTGGCCGCCAGTTTCAGGTCCACCTCGTGCTCTCCGGGAATGACGCACACGAAATAACCGTTCTTGTCGCCATGCAATATCAATGTCTTGAAGACCTGCTCGATGTCCTCTCCCAGGCTGGCGGCAACGTGCACCGCGCTCAAATCTTTCTCGTCCACTTCATACGGAATCAGTTCGTAGGCTATCTTTGCTTTGTCCAGCAGCCGGGCTGCATTGGTCTTGTTGATTTTCACTTCTTTCATTGCAGTTATGATTTAGATACGAGGAAAAAACTTTTTCATCGGAATATATCTATTTTTCTTAGGAGAATAATTGTTTACCACTCCGCTGCACCGAGAGCTATCGGGAGTTCAATTCCTAAAGAGCGGCATCCCCTACAGTCCCAGCTCCTCTTTCAGAAACTTCGGGGTATATCCCTTCGCGCTCATCGCCACCTCTTCGGGCGTGCCGCAGGAGAGAAGTTCTCCCCCTCCCTTGCCGCCTTCGGGACCCATGTCGATAATGTAGTCCGCCATCTTGATGACGTCGAGATTGTGCTCGATGACGATGACCGTGTTGCCTTTGTCCACCAGTCTGTTCAGCACATTCATCAGGACGCGTATATCTTCGAAGTGCAATCCGGTGGTGGGCTCGTCGAGGATATAGAGCGTCTTGCCCGTATCCCGCTTGGAAAGTTCGGTAGCGAGCTTCACGCGCTGGCTTTCGCCGCCGGAAAGCGTGGTGGACGACTGTCCCAGCTTGATGTACCCAAGACCGACTTCCTGGATAACCTTAATCTTGTTCAGAATCTGAGGCACGTTTTCGAAGAACTCCACTGCACGGTTTATCGTCATGTCCAGCACATCGGCGATGGACTTCCCTTTGAACCGCACTTCCAGCGTCTCGCGGTTGTAGCGCTTGCCGTGGCAAACCTCGCAAGGCACATACACATCGGGCAGGAAGTTCATTTCAATGGTCTTATACCCGTTGCCTTGGCAGGCTTCGCAGCGTCCGCCGCTGACGTTGAACGAGAAGCGCCCCGCCTTGTAGCCGCGCATTTTGGCTTCGGGCAGTCCGACAAACAGGTTGCGTATATCGGAAAAGACGCCGGTATAGGTGGCGGGATTGGAACGCGGGGTGCGCCCCAACGGCGACTGGTCGACGTTCACCACCTTGTCTATATATTCCAGTCCTTCGATACTGTCGTATTCCAACGGGTCTTGCAGGGAACGGTAGAACTTCTGCGACAGGATGGGCTGAAGCGTTTCGTTAATCAGCGTAGACTTCCCGCTGCCCGACACGCCCGTCACGCAAATCAGCTTGCCGAGCGGGAACTCCACATCCACGTTCTTCAGGTTATTGCCTTTTGCGCCGCGCAGCCAAAGGCTATGGCCGTTGCCTTTGCGCCGTTCGGCGGGAACTTCGATGGCACACTCGCCGTTCAGGTACCGGGAAGTCAGCGTATGCGTCTGCAACATCCGTTGCGGAGTGCCGGAAAACACGACCTCGCCACCCAGTCTGCCTGCCTTGGGTCCCATGTCGATGACGTAATCGGCGGCGAGCATCATGTCTTTGTCGTGCTCCACCACGATAATGGAATTGCCCATGTCGCGCAATTCTTTCAGCGAGCGAATAAGCCGCTGGTTGTCCCGCTGATGCAACCCGATGCTCGGTTCGTCCAGGATATAGAGTACGTTCACCAGCTGCGAACCTATCTGCGTAGCCAGCCGGATGCGCTGGCTTTCGCCGCCGGACAGGCTGACGGCGCTGCGGTCCAGGGACAAATAGTCCAATCCTACGTCCAACAGGAATTTCAGACGGGTGCGGATTTCTTTCAGTATCTCCACGGCAATCTGTTGCTGCTTGCTGCTGAGGTATTGGTCCACGTTCTGCAGCCAGTCATACAGCTCGCTGATGTCCATCGTGGAGAGTTCGTAGATGTTCTTGTCGTGGATGCGGTATGCCAGTGCCTCCTTGTTCAGCTTCGCGCCGTGGCATTCGGGGCAGACGGCGGTCCTGGCAAACTGTTCCGCCCACTTCTGCGCCGTGGCGGACGCTTCTTTCTCCTGCAACAGCTGGATGTATTTCACTATTCCCTCGAATGTGACAAAATAGTCGGACGACGTGCCGATAAGGGAACTCTTTATCTTGAGCCGCTCGTCCGAGCCGTACAGCACCTCGTCGATGGCATCGTCCGGAAGCTCCTTGACAGGCGTTTTCAGTGTGGCTTCGTATTTCTCCAGCAAGGCGGCAATCTGCCAGAATATCATGCTGTTCTTGGCTTTTCCCAAGGGGATGACAGCTCCCTCGCCGATGGAAAGTTCGCGGTCGGGGATAATCTTGTCGATATCTATCTGGCTCACCACGCCCAGCCCCTTGCATTTGGGGCAAGCTCCCTGCGGAGAGTTGAACGAGAAGTTATGGGGAGCCGGTTCGCGATAGGACAAACCGGTGACAGGACACATCAGGCGCTTGCTATAATGGCGCACGCTTCCGCTTTGGACATCGAAAATCATCAGCAACCCGTCGCCTTGGCGCATGGCGGTGGCGACACTCCCTTTCAGGCGGGTATCATCCTTTTCCGACACCTCAAGTTTGTCGATTACCACCTCCACGTCGTGATTCTTGTAGCGGTCCAGCTTCATGCCGGGCAGCACCTCGCGCACCACGCCGTCCACACGGACATGGATATAACCCTTCTTGCGGATTTGTTCGAACAGTTCCTTGTAGTGTCCCTTGCGGCTACGCACCAACGGGGCAAGGATGTAAATACGTTTCCCCTTATATTCGTTCAGGATAAGTTCGAGAATCTGCGCTTCGGTATACTTCACCATCTTCTCGCCGGAAAGATAGGAATAGGCCTCTCCGGCGCGGGCATAGAGCAGACGGAGGTAATCGTACACTTCCGTCGTCGTGCCTACGGTAGAGCGCGGATTTTTGTTGGTTGTCTTCTGTTCAATGGAAATCACCGGGCTCAAGCCTGTAATCTTGTCCACATCGGGACGCTCCAAATTGCCCAGGAAGTTACGGGCGTATGCCGAGAAAGTCTCGATATAGCGGCGCTGGCCTTCGGCAAATATCGTATCGAATGCGAGGGATGACTTGCCGCTTCCGCTCAATCCGGTGATTACCGTCAGACTGTTGCGGGGAATTTCGGCATCAATGTCTTTCAAATTATGTACACGCGCCCCGTATACGTTGATATATTCTGTCTCTTCTTGCATATCTTAAAGATGAATTTGTGCAAAAATAAAGGTTTCCGAGCGAATATCAGCCGAAAAGCCGCATTTTTCGGTTTTAAAATGCACAATATTATTTCTTAACGCAATCCCTTGGCTGGAATAGGACAATATTGTTAACTTTGCGGCTACTTTGGGAAATTGTAAACATAAACCAACGATTACTGAATGAAAACAATCAACCGTATTTTTTGCTCCCTGCTGCTTTCCGGTGTATGCAGTTTCGGTGTAAACGCACAAGAGAACCAATCTTATTTCCTGCACACCATCGAGAAAGGTCAAAGTCTATACTCCATCGCCAGTATGTACAACGTCAGCCAAGCGGATATCATCCGGCTGAATCCGGGCAGCGACGACAAGATATATGTAGGACGTACCCTGCGCATTCCGCGCACGGGCACCGACACGCAAAAAGAGACTTTCCATACCATAGCCTCCGGCGAGACCCTCTACCGGCTGACCGTGAAATACAACGTTTCCGCCAAGGCGATATGCGATGCCAATCCGGGATTGAGCGCCGAGAACTTCCGCATCGGGCAGGTAATCCGTATCCCGTCGGCGGCAGATGTGGCAACCGCCGCCACAGGCACATCGGCAACAGTCGGGAAACCGGTGGAAAACAGCTCCATCCAAGCCCCGGTAAAGTCGCGCTGCCGCGATATGCACCGGGTGAAACGTAAGGAAACCGTGTTCAGCATCAGCCGCGAATACGGCATCACGGAAGCCGAACTGATAGCCGCCAACCCGGAGTTGCAGGGAGAGGCGAAGATAAAGAAAGGTGCGTTCCTCTGCATCCCCTACCCCTCCTCTTCCGCCCAAACGCAACAGGGTACACATACGCAGACTGCACCAAGCGACAGCGAGCTGTTCGATGAAAACAGAAAAAGCAACGAGCGCATCAATGTCATCAAAGCGGCCGTAGTCCTTCCGTTCCTGTCCGACGGGGCAAACAAAAGCGAATCCGCAAAAATGGTGGAATATTACGAAGGGTTCCTGCTGGCAGTAGACAGTCTGAAGCGTACGGGCACCTCCGTCGACCTCTATACTTACAGCACCGGTCCCGCCACATCGTCCCTGAACTCCATACTCGGGAAGAGCGAGATGAAGGAGATGGACATCATCTTCGGCCCGTTGCACCAGCAGCACATCAAGCCGCTTGCCGATTTCGCCGACAAGCACGACATACGGCTGGTGATACCGTTCACTTCCAAAGACAATACCGTGTTCCGCAACCCGTCTGTGTACCAGATTAATACGCCTCAATCCTATCTCTACTCTGAGGTATACGACCATTTCGTCCGCCAGTTCCCCAACGCCAATGTCATCTTCATCGAGGCAAGCCAAGGCGTCAAAGAGAAGGCAGACTTCATCAAGGGACTGAAGGAGGAACTGCGCAACCGCTCCATACCGACGAAATCGTTGAAAGAAAACGCTACCGTAGAATCACTGAAAGCCATGTTGCGCGACGACCGTGAGAACGTCTTCATCCCCACTTCAGGGAGCAACATCACCCTGATTAAGATATTGCCGCAGCTGACGCTGCTGGTACGCGAAAAGCCCGAAAGCCGCATACACCTGTTCGGTTATCCGGAGTGGCAGACTTACACCAAAGACCATCTCGAAGCTTTCTTCGAACTGGACACCTATTTCTATTCCTCTTTCTATACGAACAACCTGCTGCCGGCAGCCATCCATTTCACCAAGAGCTACCGCAAATGGTATGGAAAGGATATGGACGAACGTTATCCCAAGTTCGGTATGCTGGGATTCGATACGGGGTACTTCTTCCTCAAAGGATTGTCGCGCTACGGCTCGGGATTCGAAAAGAACCTGAACAAGATGAATCTTGTACCCATCCAGACCGGATTCAAATTCCAGCGTGTAAACAACTGGGGCGGATTCATCAACCGGAAAGTGTTCTTCGTACACTTCACCAAGAACTTCGAACTGATTAAGCTTGATTTCGACTGAAAAGGGATGCGCAAAGAAAAATAAGAAAGGAAACAGAAGAATGAGACTAAAGACAATCATAGCGACAGCGTTTCTTGTAGGCGTGTGTGCCTTGTCGGCGAATGCGCAGATAGGCGACCAACGCCACAACTTCTCTGTGGGCATCAACGGCGGCATCAACCTGAACAGTGTAAGCTTCTCGCCCAGAGTCCGCCAAAGCAATCTGATGGGTATCAACGGCGGACTGACAGCCCGCTACATTTCCGAAAAGTATTTCAGCATGATATGCGGCGCGCAAATCGAGCTGAACTTTTCACAGCACGGTTGGGACGAATTTTATCAGGACTACCCCGACCTGCAATATACGCGTAAGATGAACTATGTAGAAATACCTTTCCTCGCCCATCTGGCATTCGGCAAAGAGAGAGGCTTGCAGTTCTTCATCCATGCCGGACCTCAGGTAGGTTTCTTCTTGGGAGACAGCTACACGATAAGTGGTGACTGGGCCAACAATCCGGGACTGACCGTCGAACAGCACGACAAAGCCGTAGACAACAAGTTCGACTACGGCATTACGGGCGGAGCCGGTATGGAACTCCGCACCAAAGCAGGCAACTTCCTGGTGGAAGGCAGATATTATTACGCCTTATCGGATTTCTACAGCAGTACCAAGAAAGATTATTTCTCGCGCTCGGCACACGGAGTCATTACAGCTAAAATCACCTACCTGTTCGATTTGAGGAAATAGCTGGATGACTCATGGGCGAAATCCAATCGGGTAACTTCAAGAAAAACAGTCTCCTACTCTTGCCTTCTCGGACTATTTCCCTATCTTTGCAGAAGTCTTAATCAAAAGAGCTGCAACATTATGGTAAAGTTTATCAATCCGTTCACCGACTACGGATTCAAAAAGATTTTGGTCAGGAACTATCCAAGGAGCTACTGATAGATTTCCTGAACGACCTGTTGGAAGGCGAGCGTGTGATAACCGACCTCACTTTCCTGAACAATGAGCAACTTCCCGAATGGGAGGATGCCCGTGCGCTGATATACGACATTTACTGCACCACCGATACGGGTGAGAAAATCATTGTGGAAATGCAGAACAAGTCGCAAGTGCATTTCAAGGAGCGTGCTTTGTTCTATCTGTCGCACGCCGTTGCACGACAGGGACAAACGGGAGATTACTGGAAATTTGACATCAAGGCCGTCTATGGCGTGTTCTTCATGAACTTCCTGCTCAAGGACAACGTTAAGTTCCGTACGGATGTCATCCTTGCCGACCGTGAGACCGGTGAACAGTTCACCGACAAGATGCGCCAGATTTTCCTCGCCCTGCCCGTCTTCAACAAAGAAGAGGAAGAATGTGAGACTGATTTTGAACGCTGGATTTATACGTTAAAGAATATGGACACACTGAAAAGAATGCCTTTCAAAGCACGTAAAGCCGTCTTTGAAAAACTTGAAGAAATAGCAGACGTATCCTCCCTCAACCAGGAAGAACATGAGTTGTACTGGAAAAGCATCAATGCCTATCGCACTGCATTGAGTGTGCAGGAGGCTTCCAAAGAGGAAGGAAGAGAAGAAGGAAGAGCCGAAGGAAGAGAAGAAGGAAGAGAAGAAGGTAAAAGGTTACAAACCTTAGCCATTGCCCGTACAATGAAGAAAAACAATATATCTCTAAGCATCATTGCCCAGTCTACCGGCTTGTCAACCGAAGAGATAGAAGCTTTATAAGGACTGTTGCAGGTGTTGCAGAATGAAACACTTTCATCAAGCCTGAGGTCAGTTCTGCCAAAGAAAGGTCGCACTGCCCGACGGAACTCTCGAAAACAACAAAGAGCGCAGCGGTAATTGTCCGCTGCGCTCTCTTGTCTCACAAAGCCCGGAAACGAGCGATGCGTGATTCTGTCAACGCAAATTTTCCATCAACGCAACCTATCCGCCGCCTTCACCATCAGTTCGTCGCGGTAGATGGCGCGGAAAGCCAAGTAATTCAGTATGATAGATACGGCAGGCAGGCATAAAGCCCAGCCTAACTGGAAACTCATTGCATTCAAATTGCCTTTCAGGATATACATGAATACAAAGAAAGCGATGTAATAGCCTATCAACAACAGACTGCCGAATACCGTCATACGGACTTGCAACATACGGTTACGGAACAGGAATATGGTACACAGCGCAACAATCGCACTCAGCAGGAGAATGCCGAACAATCCCCACGTAGACTGAAAGCCGCCATCAGCCAAGGTCACTCCCAATGGCTTGAACACATGAACCGTGATTCCATCCGAACCGACAAACTGCCCTACCGGCAAACAGATAGCCGTCACCAGCAGGATAGTCACCAACAATAAATAAACGGACTGAATACGTTGTATCATTACTGCAATTTCTCTTTTTCCTTGGAAGGATTACGATAATACACCTTACCTTCAAGATATTCCTGCGTAGCAATCAACGTAGGCTTCGGCAACTTCTCATAGTAACGGGAAATCTCAATCTGTTCGCGATTCTCGAATACTTCTTCAAGATTGTCATTATAAGAAGCAAACTCTGCCAATTTCTTAGACAGGTCATTCTTGATTTCAACGCTAATCTGATTGGCACGCTTACCAATAATCGCTACCGATTCGTATACATTACCGGTATCCTCACACAGCTCCATCATATCGCGGGTCACCGTAGTATTAGGAGCATTTGTCTTTCTGTAATCCATAAACTTTCTATCTAAATTAGTTTTATTCTATGAACAAAAATATATTTCTCTGTTTTCTGTCAGTCTTCCAAAATCTTCTGCGCTTCCTTGAAGATGCGGTCGGCATCCTTCATGTATTTGCTTTCAGGAAACTCGTTCTTAAAGGCATAATACTCATCCACCGTCTCACGGTAACGCTCCGCCCGCTTGTCTTCCACACTGTAGACCGCCATTTCGTATTTGGCACGCAGGATAAGGATGGAAAGGTCTTCGCGCAGATTGGTATAAGGATAATCCTTCAACGCATTCTGGGCGGTGATGACACACGATTCGTAGTTGTTCCCCAAATAGTTCCCCAAGTTGTAATAGAGTTTGGCAGAGAGGTATTCTTTCATCACCAGCTTGTCCTGCAAAGTGAATATCATGCTTTGGGCTTCATCTTTCTTGGCACTGTTGGGAAAATACTCAAGGAACATCTGCAACTGCTGGATGGCGCCATAGGTGGCAGATTGGTCCAGGCGGGGTTCCGGAGTATCCAGATACAACGCCTTTCCGGCATGAAAACGTGCCAGTTCGGTAAACGTCCCACGCGGGTATACATTATAATATTGGGTAAATGTTTGCGCGGCTGTCTGGTAGTCTTTCTGGTTATAATAGCTCATGCCCAGCATATAGAGCGACTCTTCCGCTTTATCGGTACCTTTAAGAATAGCAATCAACTCGTTCAACAAAGTCGCAGCACGGTTATACTGGCCTTTTGCGAAGTAATTCTTTGCCGCTTCATACTTGTATTCGTAGTCTGTGCTTTTCAGCAATTTATTGTATTCTCCGCAGGAAGAGAGCAGCAACGCTGCAAACAAAGTTATAAGGACGTTCTTCTTCATTACTTTTATTCAAATAATGCGCAAAGATAGAGGTTCGCATCGAATTAAACAACGATAGGCCCTTAATTTTTCAAAAACCGGCACGGCTCTTTCATTTATAGGAGTTATCGGGAGTTAGAAGCCGATAGTGTCACTTATACAGCAACAGAACTATCGGCTTCCAACCCGAAGGGCGATAACTCCCCCTGACGAAATCCTTCATTCTTCACTCATCATTCTTCATTCATTTCATAGTTTATACAAGTCGCTTGCCGCCAGCAAGTCCACCTTTTTTTCTGTCAGGACCCGTATACAGTTTTCCATATCGTTAGGACGGATAATGACGTTGGCGGTCTGCCCGTTGGCAAAGGAGTACATATATTCAATAAACACGCCTTCGTCGGACAGGCATCGGAGCACTTTGGCCAACGAACCCGGAATATTGGGGCAGCTGATACCCACCACGTCGGTCACATTTACTGCAAAATGATTATCCTTCAAAGCCTTGTATGCCTTATCCGGTTCGGAGACGATGCCGCGAAGAATACCGAAATCAGCATTCTCGGCTATGCAGAGAGCGGAAAGGTTGACACCTTCTTTGGCCAGGACTTCCGTCACTTCCGTAAGGCGGCCGGACTTGTTTTCCAAAAAAATAGAAAGTTGTTTTGCTACCATATCATTATGAGGTTATTAAAGTTTTCGTTTATCAATGACACGTTTCGCTTTGCCCACACTGCGCTCGATGCTGCGCGGCTCTACCAGACGGACGTCCACACCCAATCCCAACACGCTTTGCAGGCGTGCGGTAAGTTTTTTCTTCAGAGCCAGCATCTTGTTGATTTCGTCGGAGTAATATTCCGGACGGACTTCCACTTGCAGTTCCATGGTGTCCGTATTGTTTTTACGGTCGACAAGCAAGAGGTAATGCGGTTCAAACTCGGGCATTTCGAGAATGACGGATTCAATCTGTGTGGGGAATACGTTCACACCGCGTATGATGAGCATATCGTCACTACGTCCAAGGATACGGTCCATACGTACCAAAGTGCGGCCGCAGGGGCATTTGTCATAGTGCAGGGCCGTAAGGTCTTTGGTGCGGTAACGCAGCAACGGCATACCCTCTTTCGTAAGATGGGTGAACACCAGTTCGCCCGTCTCACCCGGTGCCACCGGTTCGAGCGTCTTGGGGTCTACGATTTCCGGGAAGTAATGGTCTTCGTTGAGGTGCGTCCCATGCTGGCACTCGCATTCGTAGCCCACGCCCGGACCTGCCACCTCGCTCAGTCCGTAAATGTCATACGCCTTTATGCCCAGCTTCGTCTCGATGTCGCGGCGCATATTCTCCGTCCACGGCTCTGCGCCGAACGCGCCGAATTTCAGTTTGAACTCCTCGCGCGGAAGTCCGGAATCCTTGATGGCATCCGCCAGGTAGAGCGCATACGAAGGGGTGCAGCAAAGCACCGTCGAACCGAAATCGTGCATCAGCGTAATCTGCTTCTCCGTATTGCCACTGGACATCGGGATGACGGAAGCGCCGATATTTTCGGCACCGGCATGGGCACCCAGTCCGCCGGTGAAAAGCCCGTATCCGTACGAAATCTGGAAAATGTCCGAACTGCCTGCGCCGTATGCCGTGAAGGCACGCGACAGGCACTCCGACCATGCCGAAAGGTCCTTGCGCGTATACCCTACCACGGTAGGTTTCCCCGTCGTGCCGGAAGAGGCATGGATGCGTACTATCTGGCTCATGGGGACGGCACAAAGCCCGAAGGGATAGTTGTCCCGAAGGTCATATTTGGTGGTGAAAGGAAGCTTCACGATATCATCGATACTGTTGATGTCATCGGGCGTGACGCCCAGCTCCTGCATTTTCTTGCGATAAAAAGGAGTGTCGTGGTAGACGCGCTCCACTGTTTTCTTCAGGCGGATGCTTTGGATTTTGCGAAGGCTTTCACGATCCATGCATTCGATACTTTCATTCCAAATCATGTTTTTGTTGTATTACATTAATGGTATTGTTAATTTAATACCGCAAAGATATGTTTTACTTACTAATTTGCAAATTTTCGGCACGAAAAACTTCAATATTCCCCAATTGTTCCGAATAATACCATATCAACTTGTAAATACTTTCGGCGATGGCTTGACGGATACAGTTGGCATTATGTATGTATCTGTTTCAACATAAAGGCAGGATAATTTAAAGATATATACAAATAGAATTTCATCAAAAAGTAAAATAGTAAGACAACCAAAATCCGCTTTAATAAATGTGTTTTGAATTTTACTAAAATTCTTGGAAGATTTTAGTAAAATTCTTCCGCAATTTATTAAAGGGCGTTTTTGGGGCATAAGTATTCCTTTTGAAATATGCATACAAAAAGACGGCAAACCACAGGGTGATTTGCCGTCTTTTTTTTGTCATTCGGGTGGTTTAACCATGAATGCTATTCGTTATTTGTTGCCTACCGTGCAAATATACAACATCGGGATACCCCTTGTCAAGTGTTTCGAGATATAATTGCACGATTTCAGTTTTTTTCGTTCAGTTCAAGCACTTTACACATGAAAGCATAAGGGTTTTAGAGGAAATTGTAGTAACTTTGCGGCACGGACAAAAGTATTAGGCGTATGAATAAATGTCAGAAAATAGTCGGCATCTTAATGATTTTGCTCTTGATATGTGGATGTACAAGACTCAAATCTAAGTATGAATCCTTCAAAAACCGGGTTGCCGAAACAATCAATGTTCTGTTCAATACAGATTTCTATTCTGACTTAGGAGGATGGGATTATCGCCGTGTCCCGTTGATTGCCCCGTATGAATTGCTCTCTATGCTTAGACATGATGATATTAGAGTTTGGTTATGTATTAAGCGAAATAATCTCAATGAGTTCGGCGGACCGGGATTGGACACGGATCGACTTTCTGTAGAATATGCGGGAATTTCCGATTCAACAATATATTTGAGTTATTCAGAAACCTTTGATGATATTATAGGTGGTAAACGCCATGATGCTTGGGAGTCGCACCGCTTTGCCATAATTGATGTACCAACAGATTCAGTTGAGTGGCATGAAACAGAAGATGAATGGATGGAAGCTCTCAATAAGCGGAATATTACCAATCCTCAACTGCATTATGTGGATAGCCTGTACGAAGACTTCGCCAATAATAACCGATTATTGTTTAATCTTCCCAAATGACAAAGCCATGGAACTGACCGATAAACGATTTTGGATATTTGAGGGATTTACTATTGTCTATGCAATAGCATTGCTAATGTTAGTCATTGCATTGTCGGGTAAATCTTTTTCCGTTGATTTTCTGCTTATTTTCGCTGGCGGAAGTTGCATGAGTGGTGCTATTACCTGGCTTTTAGGAAATGGCAAACATTGGCTTGTATTTGGACTTATTCACGAAGGGGTTATGTTATTTATAATAGCAACATCCTTATGGATATCGGCTATCGCATACAATCAATTTGATTCTATTGCCATATCGATAATCATCTATGTTATGACAGCGTTTGTTACTATATCGATAATACCTACACTTGCGCTTGCATATTTCGGTTATGGGCTATTTCAGAAGCGTGAAGAAAAAACACCGATAATAAAATCAGATAAATATGAAGATTAAAACATTATTTAAGACAATGTTTTGCGTAGGATTAGTTTTAACTTTTGCCTTATACCTATTACACTTATATGGTAACTATTTAGAGAAAACTCAGGAGCCTATTACTAGTTACGCATATAATGGATATAAGGAAAAGAGTAATTATAAGAGTTCAAATATAATACTCATAACTTATAAATCAAAACAATACACATTACATACTGGAGATAGAATCTTGGCTGAAATAAAGTCCGGAGACTTTCCTAAATTATACTACTCTTCAAAAACGGATTATCTTTTCTTTGAGGGAGATTATTTACCTGTGGGTTATGCCAAAGCAACTTTACTGTTCACAATCATCTTTCCAATTATAGGAACTCTAATATGGAGAAAAGAACTTGATAATGATATTCGCACAATGTAAGGACACATAGGATAATGTGATGACATGAGGGTATATCAAATTTTGATTCACCCTCTTATAAAAAGTGAACAGATGGACTTGTCAAGGGATAACGGTGACGTAAGCAGCCCCGGTATAAAAAATACCGCGCTTTCTTTTATACTGCCCCCGTTTTGCACTATCTTTGCCCGACAATCCTGATGATAATGAATAAATTCGAGTTAACATCCGCCTATAGCCCCACCGGCGACCAGCCGGAAGCCATCGCACAGCTCACCGAAGGCGTACGCCAGGGCGTTCCAGCACAGACCTTGCTGGGCGTGACCGGTTCCGGAAAGACGTTTACCATTGCCAACGTCATCGCCAACATCAACAAGCCTACGCTCATCCTGAGCCACAACAAGACATTGGCGGCACAGCTATACAGCGAGTTCAAAGGATTCTTCCCGAACAATGCGGTGGAGTACTACGTATCCTATTATGATTACTACCAGCCCGAAGCCTATCTGCCCTCTTCGGACACCTATATAGAGAAAGACCTCGCCATCAACGACGAAATAGACAAGCTGCGGCTCGCCGCCACCTCTGCCCTGCTCTCCGGGCGCAAGGACGTGGTGGTGGTCTCCTCCGTATCGTGCATCTACGGTATGGGGAACCCGGCGGACTTCTATAACAACGTCATCGAAGTGCAACAAGGGAAAACCTACAGCCGCAACGTCTTCCTGCGCCGACTGGTGGACAGCCTGTACGTCCGCAACGACATCGAGCTGAACCGTGGCAACTTCCGCGTGAAGGGCGACACCGTGGACATCTACCTCGCATACGCCGACAACCTGCTGCGCATCATCTTTTGGGGAGACGAAGTGGACAACATCGAAGAAGTAGACCCCGTGAGCGGTGTCACGATTGCCCGCTTCGATGCCTACAAGATATATCCCGCCAACCTCTTCATGACAACCAAGGAAGCCACTCTGCGTGCCATCCACGAAATAGAAGACGACCTGCACAAGCAAGTGCAATGGTTCGAGAGCGAAGGACGCCCCTTTGAAGCGAAACGCCTGCAGGAACGCGTCACGTACGATATGGAAATGATGCGCGAATTGGGACACTGTTCGGGCATCGAGAACTATTCGCGCTACTTTGACGGACGGGCGGCAGGTACACGTCCCTACTGCCTGCTGGACTTCTTCCCGGATGACTTCCTTATCGTCATCGATGAGAGCCACGTCAGTGTTCCGCAGATACGCGCCATGTACGGAGGCGACCGCGCCCGGAAGGTGAACCTTGTAGAATACGGCTTCCGGCTCCCCGCCGCCATGGACAACCGTCCGCTGAAGTTCGATGAATTTGAAGCGATGGCAAAGCAGGTGATATACGTCAGTGCCACCCCCGCCGACTACGAACTGATGCAATCCGAAGGCATCGTCGTGGAACAGGTGATTCGTCCCACCGGCCTGCTGGACCCCGTCATCGAAGTGCGCCCCAGCCACAACCAGATAGACGACCTGATGGAGGAAATCCAGCTGCGCATCGAACGCAACGAACGGACACTCGTCACCACCCTGACCAAACGCATGGCGGAAGAGCTGACGGAATACCTGCTCAACAACCAGGTGAAGTGCAACTATATCCACAGCGACGTAGATACGCTGGAGCGCATAAAGATAATGAGCGACCTGCGCGAGGGCGGATACGACGTGCTCATCGGCGTCAATCTTCTGCGCGAAGGACTGGACTTGCCGGAAGTATCGCTCGTCGCCATTCTGGACGCGGACAAGGAAGGTTTCCTCCGCTCCCACCGCTCGCTGACGCAGACAGCCGGACGTGCCGCGCGCAACGTGAACGGAATGGTCATCATGTACGCCGACAAAATCACGGAGAGTATGCAGCTCACCATCGACGAGACCAACCGCCGCCGCGAAAAACAATTGAAGTATAACGAAGAGCACGGCATCATCCCCCGGCAGATAAAGAAAGCCAAAAACCTCAACGTATTTGCCGGTACGGAAGGATTCGACGAAGGCGGTATCGGCAAAGAGAAAACAGCGACAACCGCACCCCGTCCGTACACGGAGCAGGAAGGCAGCAACCAACTCGCCGCCGACCCGATTGTGCAGTACATGAGCCGTTCCCAACTCGAAAAGAGCATCGAACGCACCAAAAAGCTGATGCAGGAAGCCGCCAAACGGCTCGACTTCATCGAAGCGGCGCAATACCGCGACGAAGTGCTGAAGATGGAGGAACAACTAAAAGAGAAGCTCCCGTAAACTTTTCTCCCGTTTTTTCCGTATGTTTGCAGCCGGACAGTCTAACTTCAAAGCTGCATACAAATTATGGAACTATTAGTATATAAAGCCTCCGCAGGCTCCGGAAAGACCTTCACACTGGCTGTGGAATACATCAAACTGCTGATTCTGAATCCACGCGCCTACCGGCAGATACTCGCCGTGACCTTCACCAACAAAGCCACGGCGGAGATGAAAGAACGTATCCTGACACAACTTTACGGCATCTGGAAAGAAGACCCCGCATCGGATGCCTATCTGAAACGCATCAAGGAAGACCTGTGCGGAAAGCAGCCGCCTTTCTCCGACGAGGAGCTGCGCCGACGTGCGGGTATGGCGTTGCAATATATGCTGCACGACTACAGCCGCTTCCGCGTGGAGACCATCGACTCGTTCTTCCAGTCCGTCATGCGCAACCTTGCCCGCGAGTTGGAACTCAGCCCCAACCTGAACATCGAACTGAACAACGCCGACGTGCTGAGCGACGCCGTAGACAGCATGATTGAAAAACTGACGCCCGCTTCGCCCGTGCTTGCCTGGCTGTTGGATTACATCAACGAACGCATTGCCGACGACAAACGCTGGAACGTGTCGGGCGAAGTCAAAAGCTTCGGACGGAACATCTTCGACGAAAGCTACATCGAACGTGGCGAAGGATTGCGGCTCAAACTACGCTCGCCCGAAGCCATCAAGCTCTACCGCGACGTGCTGCGCGAAATGGAAACCGATGCGCTGGAACAGATGAAAGCCTTTTACGACCAGTTCGAAGGCGAACTGGAAGGCCACGCCCTCATGCCCGAAGACCTGAAAGGAGGCTCGCGGGGCATAGGCAGCTACTTCCGCAAACTGCGCGACGGGCGGCTGGCAGACAAGGACGTGATGAACGCCACCTTGCAGAACTGCCTGGAAGATGCCAAGAACTGGACCACCAAGACGTCCGCGCGCAAGGAAGACATCATCCGCCTTGCCGAAAACAGCCTGATGCCGCTGCTCCGAGACGCGGAAAAGTTCCGTCCGCAGCGGTGCCGCACGATAAACAGCTGCCGCCTTTCACTGCAACACCTTAACAAACTGCAACTGCTCAACCACATCGACGAGGAAGTGCGCACGCTGAACCGGGAACACAACCGTTTCCTGCTGTCCGACACCAACGCGCTGCTGCACAAGCTGGTGCGCGAGGGCGACTCCTCCTTCGTGTTCGAGAAGATAGGCGCCAACATCCGCAACGTCATGATAGACGAATTTCAGGATACCAGCCGTATGCAATGGGACAACTTCCGTTTGCTGCTGCTCGAAGGGCTCTCGCAAGGAGCGGACAGCCTGATTGTGGGCGATGTGAAACAGTCCATCTACCGCTGGCGGAACGGTGATTGGGGCATATTGAACGAGCTGGGCTCCCGCTCTCCGTTCCCCTTCCCCGTGCGCGTGGAAACACTGAAGACAAACCGACGGAGCGAGACGAACGTCATCCGGTTCAACAACCGTCTGTTCACCGCCGCCGTCGACTACCTGAACAACCTGCATCTGGAAGAGCTGAAAGAAGAGTGCTTCCCCCTGAAACGCGCCTACGCCGATGTCGCCCAGGAGTCTCCTAAGATAGAAAGCAAGGGCTACGTCAAGGTCTCTTTCGTAGAACCCGACGAAGAGCAAAACTATACCGAAAAGACGCTGGCGGCTTTAGGCGAAGAAGTGCAACGGCTGCTCACGGAAGGTGTCAGGCTGAACGACATCACCATCCTCGTGCGCAAGAACAAGAACATACCACCCATTGCGGACTATTTTGACAAGACGCTGCACCTGCCCGTCGTGTCGGACGAGGCTTTCCGCCTGGACGCATCCCTTGCCGTGTGTATGCTGATAGATGCGGTGCGCTACCTGTCAAATCCGGAAGAGAAGATAGCAAGGGCGTCGCTCATTGCCAACTGTCGGCTGCTGACTGCCGGTAAGCTCCCAAGAAAAGAAAATTTCTCCCGAGGAGAAGAGAATATCAATAGAGGTGAGAAGTACGTCCCGTCAGAGAACCTTACCGCCCCTGCGGATCGACACCGACTACTTACCGCCAACGTAACGGAAGCGCTTCCCGCCGCGTTCGTCTCCCGCAGGGACGAGCTGCGTCTGATGCCCCTGTACGAACTGTTGGAAGAGCTGTTCACCCTGTTCGGCATGAGCGCCATCGAAAAACAAGACGCCTATCTGTTCTCCTTCTTCGACGCCGTGACGGAGTACCTGCAAAGCAACTCCTCGGACCTCGGCAGCTTTATCCGTTATTGGGACGAGACGCTTCGCGCCAAGACCATCCCCAGCGGAGAAATGGACGGGATACGCATCTTTTCCATCCACAAATCCAAGGGACTGGAGTTCCACACGGTGCTTATCCCCTTCTGCGACTGGAAACTGGAGAACGAAACGCACAACCAGCTGGTGTGGTGTGTCGCTCCCGAAGCACCGTACAATGCGATAGACCTTGTCCCCGTCAACTATTCCTCCACTATGGCGGAATCCGTCTACCGTCAGGACTACCTGAACGAACGGTTGCAGCTGTGGGTAGACAACCTGAACCTGCTGTACGTAGCCTTCACCCGCGCCGGAAAGAACCTCATCGTGTGGAGCAGGCAAGGACAGAAAGGCACGATGTCCGAACTCCTCTCCGCCTCCCTGCCCCGCATCTCCCAAGCGGAAGAAGGCAGCTGGGACGAAGAAACGGGCATCTACGAAAGCGGAGCGGTGTGCCCGTCGGAAGCGGAGAAGCCGCATAGCGCTCCGGACACGAACGGGGAAGTTCGCAACAAGCTGGCGCAAAAACCCGCCAAGCTTCCGGTGCAGATGGAGAGCATACGCCACGACATCGAGTTCCGCCAGTCGAACCGCTCCGCCGATTTCATCGCCGGAGTAGACGAAAGCGAGTCAAGCTGGCGCTTCATCAACCGGGGACGCCTGTTGCACACCCTGTTCTCCGCCATCGAAACGGAAGCGGACATCGACGAAGCCATCGACCGCCTGGTGTTCGAAGGCGTCATCGGCGGTGCCGAAACGGAACAGGAGATACGGGAACTCACCCGCAAAGCCTTCTCCCTACCGCAAATCAAAGAGTGGTATTCGGGAAGCTGGCAGCTGTTCAACGAATGCGACATCATTTGGCTGGAGAACGGCGAATTGCGCAACCGCCGCCCGGACCGCGTGATGATGCGCAACGGCGAAATCGTCGTCGTCGACTTCAAGTTCGGCAAGCCCAACCGGAAATACAACAAACAGGTGCAAGGATACATCGAACTGCTCGCCCGCATGGGGTATGATACCGGTGCCATCAGCGGATACTTGTGGTACGTGGAAGAAGGCAACATTGAGAAAGTATAAGGTGTAAATAGCCTTTTCAATAGTCCGCTGCCACTACCTCATTCCCGTATCTTTCAGAATCCAATAATACAAATAACCCAAACAGTATAAACTTCAATCATACTTATATATGAAGACATTTCTCCAATTAGTAGCCCAAGACCTATACTCCAAGATAGGAAACGATCTGTCGCGCACGGCCATCGTCTTCCCCAACAAACGCGCCAGCCTGTTCTTCAACGAATACTTGGCGGCGGAAAGCGACCGCCCGCTGTGGTCGCCCGCCTACGTCAACATCAGCGAATTGTTCCGCCGGCTTTCGCCCTTGAAACCGGGCGATCCTATCCGGCTGGTGTGCGAACTGTACAAAGTGTTCCGCGAAGAGACGCACAGCGAAGAGCCTTTGGACGACTTCTACTTCTGGGGCGAAATGCTCATCAGCGACTTCGACGACGTAGACAAGAACCTCGTCGATGCCGACAAACTGTTCTGCAACCTGCAAGAGCTGAAGAATATCATGGACGGTTACGACTTCCTCGACAAAGAGCAGGAAGAGGCCATACAGCAGTTCTTCCAGAACTTCTCCATCGATCAGCGCACGCAACTCAAAGAGAAGTTCATCTCCCTCTGGGACAAGCTGGGAGCCATCTACAAACACTACCGGGAGCGTCTCTCCGAACTGGGAATCGCCTACGAAGGCATGATGTACCGCCACGTCATCGACAAGCTCGACACCGCCCGGCTGCCCTACGACCGCTACGTGTTCGTCGGCTTCAACGTGCTGAACAAAGTAGAGACCCGCTTCTTCCAACTGCTGCAAGAGGCGGGCAAGGCAATGTTCTACTGGGACTACGACATCTTCTACACCCGCCTGCCCCACGAACAACAGCCGCCCTACACGCACGAAGCGGGCGAGTTCATCCTACGCAACCTGAAACTGTTTCCCAACCAACTGCCCGAAACCGCCTTCGATGTCCTGCGGCATCCTAAGAAAATATCTTTCATATCCGCACCTACGGAGAACGCGCAAGCCCGCTACCTGCCCCAATGGGTACGTACGGTCGCGAAAAACGGCACCGGCACCTGCAAAGAGAAAGAGAATGCCATCGTGCTGTGCAACGAAGCATTGCTGCTGCCCGTGTTGCACTCCATCCCTCCGGAGGTGGAGAATGTCAATATCACCATGGGATTTCCCCTGGCGCAGACACCCGTATACAGCTACATCAATGCCCTGATGGAGTTGCAGACCACCGGCTACCGCCGCAATGCGGGACGCTATACGTACGAAACGGTGCTCGCCGTCCTGAAACATCCCTATACCCGCCAGCTTTCTGCCGCCGCCGAAGAGCTGGAGAAGCAGCTCACCAAAGACAACCGCTTCTACCCGCTCCCTTCGGAGCTGAAGAAGGACGCCTTCCTTGAACAGGTATTCACCCCGCAGAACGGCATCGCCGCCATCTGCCGCTACCTCACCGAACTGTTGCGCGAAGTGGCCGTCATCTACCGGCAAGAGAAAGACGAGGAGGATATCTTCAACCAGCTGTACCGGGAATCGCTCTTCAAAGGCTACACCCTCGTCAACCGTCTGCTCAGCCTGATAGAAACTGACGGACTGGACCTGCAGACCGAAACGCTGAAACGCCTGATGAACCGCCTGCTCACCTCGACCAACATCCCGTTTCACGGCGAACCCGCCATCGGTATGCAGGTGATGGGCGTGCTGGAAACGCGTAACCTCGACTTCCGCAACCTCATCATGCTGTCGCTGAACGAAGGACAGCTGCCCAAAACTGGCGGCGACTCCTCTTTCATCCCCTACAACCTGCGCAAAGCGTTCGGCATGACGACCATCGAACACAAGAACTCCGTATACGCCTACTACTTCTACCGCCTGATACAGCGCGCGGAACATATCACCTTGTTATATAATACGGCATCCGACGGACTGAATCGGGGCGAGATGTCGCGCTTCATGCTCCAGTTTCTTGTGGAATCGCCGCACGACATCGCACGCTACTACCTGGAAGCCGGGCAATCGCCCCAGCAAAGCCTCGAGATAGCAATCCGGAAGACGGACGAAATGCTGCAACAAATGTATAATGCCTACGACATCCGGCAGCATCCCCGTGCGCTCTTCTCGCCTTCGGCACTCAACGCCTACCTCGACTGCCGACTGAAATTCTACTACCGCTACGTCGCCGGACTGAAAGCGCCCGACGAAGTAAGCGCCGAGATTGACTCCGCCCTGTTCGGGACTATCTTCCACCGCTCTGCCGAACTGGCATACCGGGACCTCACCGCCAACGGGAAAGAGATACGAAAGGAAGACCTGGAGCGACTGCTGCGCAACGACGTGCAACTGCAAACCTACGTAGACGCCGCCTTCAAGGAAGAGTTCTTCCATGTGCCCGCCGACGAGCAACCCGAGTATAACGGCACACAACTCATCCACTCCAAAGTCATCGCATCCTACCTGCGGCAACTGCTGCGCAACGACTTGCAGTACGCCCCCTTCTGCATGGAAGCCATGGAGAAAAAAGTGACGGAAACCTTGGAGATAGACACCCCCTTGGGAATGCTGCCACTGAACATCGGCGGAACCATCGACCGCATGGACAGTAAAGGCGACACCCTGCGCATCGTGGACTATAAGACGGGCGGTACTCCCAAGACTCCCGAGGGCATAGAACAGTTGTTCACCCCTGCCGAGAACAGGCCGGGCTATATCTTCCAGACGTTCCTGTATGCCGCCATCATGTGCCGCAAGCAGACGCTGAAGGTAGCTCCCTCGCTGCTCTACATCCACCGTGCGGCGTCCGAAAGCTACTCGCCCGTCATCGAGATGGGCGCACCGCGCCAGCCCAAAGTGCCGGTCGGCAATTTCGCCTTGTACGAAGATGATTTCCGCGAACGGCTGTCGGCGCTCCTGCGGGAGATATACAGTCCCGAGGAGCTTTTCACCCAGACGGAAAATACGAAGCAGTGCGAATACTGCGACTTCAGAAGGTTGTGCCGGAGATAAATTGATTATTCCTCCGCGCGATACTCCAGCTTGTCGT
>ERZ808024.88-NODE-88-length-94804-cov-9.652929_pt1 | contig 94804 bp, 102 predicted proteins | sample MGYA00380181_ERZ808024 | MGnify/ENA primary metagenome ERZ808024 (study PRJEB31490, sample SAMN06133413) | mouse gut metagenome | isolation source: Z2_1 | host: mice | place: China: Chengdu | collected 2015-05 ...
TTTCAGGGGGCGATGTGACTCGTATGAATCACATCGCCCCCTGTTATGGACTATCTATTTCCCGACAGCCCCATTATCACAGGTTCTTCAATGTTTTATGTACATGGAGAGATGGCAGCAAATTTGTATGTATATGCTTATTTTTTTATGTATCAAAGAAGTTTTAAAACCTGGAAATTCATAAAAAGCTAAAAAGGGGATAGCAGAGATGACATTTAGAGAGAAATATCATGAAGATTTCAAGAAAGATGTAAGAGAAATATTTCCCCGTCAATTTGGCGGGGAATGTAGCAACAAGTACAACCAGTAAATCATACATATTTAGTAAAGAGGTGATGTATATGAAGGTAGTAACAATAATTATCATTAATGGCAAAGAGGTTGATTATGAGAGCCTTACAGCAGAAGAAAAAGTAAAAGTTGCGAATGAATTGAACCGGCGCGCATTGGGTGCGTTGGGATATCAACCGGTACAGAAAGCAAAGGAAGAAACCGCTTGAAGCGGTAACCCGTTGGACAAGCTTTTTTGAACAATCTGAATTTATAGAATTAGGAAGGAGAATCAGGTAAGTGATTACAGCATATAGAGGACGGATACAGGTGACTTCCGACGAAAAGGAAATGAAAGGTGATCTGGCCGGTGTTAGTAAATACATCTATTGGAAATTAACCAGGATGGGGAATAGTCCGGTAATGGCCGTATTCAAGATCATTTCCTGGGTGCTGATAGGATTGACTTATAAGATCGAGTAAGGGGGGATGTAGAACCATGAAGATCAAATATCACAAGAGAAGGAAACGAATCTACCGGCTTCTGCGGTGGACGGCAGCAGTTATCATCGGAGCCGGGGTCATCGGGGCGATAGGGATATCCTGGAAGAGTACAGGCGGTATGTCTCTGATCTGGAATACAGAACGCATACCGGCAGGACTGGCGGCTATAGCCATAGGCTATGTGATTGGACGTACTGTCAGATACATAGAGAAGCGGGGCAGGATCCTTGGCAAGATGCATAGAAAATCAAATAAAAAATAGCACATCTACCGCAAATAGATGTGCTGGGGCTTTCGCCCGCCAAGGTAAATCCATCACATAAACAGGATACCATTGGTGGGCCGGAAAGTCAAGGAAAACGGGAGATTTGACCCGTTTTTCAATCTTGATAAGGATATTAAACTTAGGACAAGAACGGGACACAGATAGGCAGGGGAAAGCAGATGGCAACCAAGAGAGTATCTTATGGATTTGAGAATGCAATAGAGCGGGAAGAGTATCATGACGGGAAGTATGGAGCACCAGGGAAGAAGCGAGAGGAAAAGAAGAAAGCGACTCCAGAGCAGGTGGCGAAGATCAACCAGTATAACCGGGAGAAGAAAGCGCGTCATCGGCTGAGGATGTATTTCCATGAAGGCGATTGGTTTGCAACACTGACATACCGGAAGGATGCACGTCCCCCGGATATGAAAACGGCAAAGAAGCATTTCAGCGATTTTATGCGGAAGGTAAGACCATGGTACAGGAAGCAAGGGTATGAAGTATTCTGGATCCATAACGTCGAGAATACCAAGACGAACAACTGGCATATCCATCTGGTGATCAACGATATCCCGGTAGGGAACCTGATCGCCATGTTAAATGCCATGTGGCCCCATGGGAGAGTCCATGATCCGAAACCACTCTACAAAAGAGGTGAATTCGCGGATCTAGCCACATACATCACCAAGAATGAGAAATCGACCAGGGAGCTCATCGGTGACAACCTGGATCACCAAGTAACAGAAGCAAGCTATTCCCATTCCCGAAATATGCCTCTTCCCCCGCCGAAGGTGGAGAAGCTGAAACGCTGGGAGAAGCAGCCACGGGAGAAAAAAGGATGGTACATAGACAAAGAATCCTATTATGAGGGTATCAATCCGGTAACCGGATATAAGTACCGTCATTATACATTGATCAGGATCAACAGACGGATTTAAAAGAGAGAAGGGAAGAGAAGAGATGAATCTGAAATATGCAGTAAAAAGTGAAGATACAGAGCAGATCCAGGTGATGAACTGGGCGCACTGGTATACAAAACAGTACCCAGAGCTGAAATGGCTGCATCATATCCCGAACGGCGGCAGCAGGAACCGTGCAGAGGCGGTCAAGCTGAAACAGATGGGAGTCAAGCCAGGAGTGTCAGATCTGTGCCTTCCACATCCGAAGGGTATCTACTGCGGACTGTACATTGAGATGAAATACGGAGATAATCGGCATCAGGAGACACAGAAAGAATTCCTTGCAGATATGGCGGCATGCGGATATTATGTTGCGACCTGTTATTCCGCGGATGAAGCGGTCCGGGTGTTGGAGGAGTATGTATCATTACCTCACGGCTTCATGAGGGATGATGTACGGAAGTATGTGGGATCGTCAATGGGCGGAGGGATTGAAGATTGTACAATGAGCATTCCCAATAACAGTATCCTGAAGGATGGCAGGGTGAAGCCGGGAGGTATGTAATGGGACAAGTGAAGCAGTATTTTGAACAGCTTTGTGAAGAACTGGAAGAGACAGATCGGCCTGATACATATCAGACAGACACCGAACTAATGGACCGGATCCCGGAAGCAGGGATATCATTTTCACAGATCTCGGAAGAATCTCTTTATGAGGACTACCTGGAAAAGTACTGCCTGCCGGGCGCACGTCCATATGGATGCCGGAGGTATTGGGGGATAAAATCAAAGACAAAGTACATAGGGACACTGCAGCATGGGAAATGGCTGATAGATCTTTATGAAGATACAGAAGGAGATTATTGGCGCAGTGAACGGGTCCGGGTAGGCAGATGGATCATTACCAAGTTTGAGTGTTTCCGCGGCCGGCGGGATCGGGAGGATCCTCATGAGAAGCATACCGGGATCCCGTCGGATTGGGACAAGATGATTGATGAATATGGTGAAGTCCCGTCGAATTGGGAACGGCTGCCGGAAGAAAAGAGAGTGGATGGTGATGAAGACCATAGCAGTAATGTTGCATAAAGGAGAAAAATATGTTTAATAAATTCGGAGAATTGAATTCTTATAAGGAGATCAATGAACTGGCAGAGAACCTGTTCAATGAAGGGGATATCGGGAGTTTAAAGGCTATGGCAGAGGAGAACGGGATAGCAGAAGAGTTTGTGGAGCTGTATTGTAATGCAGAGCTTACGGAACTCTGTGATGCAGCGACGGCAGCAGTCGGAAAGATTGAAGTAGAGGCCGGTGATCTGAAACCGAAAGAGATTATGGCTGACTGGGTGGAATATCTGAAAGCACAGTGTATGGAAGATGAGGAACTGTCCATGCATGTGAGGCAGAAGGGAAAGAGCCTTAAGGGATGCATTGGGGCGCTTCTTGCCTGGTCCTTTAAAAATCAACAACAGATAGATAAAGAGATTATCAGTGCTGCAGGTGTGAAGGCCGGTAAAGTCACTCTGGGGATTCCGGGGATGGGAAGAGCGAAGAAAATCATCAGAGAGTATTACATGGAGGGATAGTGATGATAGCGAAGAAGGAGATAGCACAGCTCCCTGTCCTGCCGGCAAAAGCCCATGGACGGGATGAATGGATCGGCCGGATCCGGATGCACCGGGATACTCTTGTTCTGGATGTGTATGATGCAAGGCGGGTCATGTGTCCGGAGGAAGAAGAAAAGAACGCTGAGATAATGTTCCGGTGGGTATGCGATAAGAAAAACTATTATACTTACATGTTTCGGAGTCAGGCATGGACCGGATATGGGTTCAGCTATGCGCTGTATGGTGGAAATTGGCATTATGGATATCCATGTATTCAGCTGGATGCGGAAAGTGAAGAGACTGCCGGAAAATTCCTTGAAGACTGTGAGGATATATGGCGATACGATTTCCCCGAAGATCAGATTGACAAGCTCGGAAGATTGGAAGAGCACATAAGGGATCAGAGGAGAGACAGAGATGAACAGAACCGGAGTGCCCGGATCCGTGCAAGGCAGAAATTACGGAAAGCACTGCCGAAGGACTGGGAGAAGTGGCTTAAGACGGATGTGTATAAGGATAAGCGCTACCTGTTTTATAATGCCAGGCGCCGGAAAAGCGGAAGCTGTACATATTGCGGTGCAGTTGTGGAGCTGGATGGGAAGCAAAAGCATAACGGCATAGGGAAATGCCCTGCATGCGGCAGCAGTATCCAGTATAAAGCGGTAGGCAAAGTATCTGAGATGAGAGACAAGAGACAATGCATTTATCTGCAAAAGACAGCGGATGGATTCCTGACCAGGTATGTGTTGACCGAGAAGGTCAGCGGACCATGGGGAGAGCGTTATAAAAGCCACGACGCTGTATTGGCGACATACAATGGGAAAAAGACTTGGTATGATTATTGCATGGTTTCAGCGGTCGGCGGTGACGAATATTGGGATGATAAACGTCCATATGATATGGGAAACTGGGAACCGGAAGGTTATCTGTATACCAGGAATGTCAGACAGGCAGTAAAGGACACCGTATTCCGGTATGCACCGTTAGTGCAGTGGATGAAGCATGAGAGACGGGAAATCCCGCTTGCTGATTTCTTGTGCAACTATGAAAAAGCGCCTTATCTGGAGTTCTTCATCAAAGCAGGGCTGTACAGGCTGACAAGAGAATACGTGGACTGGCACGAGATCTGGAAAGGGAAGAAGCCGGAAGAGATACTTGGCATAAATAGACAAAGGATTCGCAGGCTGATCCGGATGGATGGGGGCATTGCCGCATTAGAATGGCTCCGTTATGAACAAGAAGAAGGGATCAATCTTCAGGATGACACGGTCTCATGGCTTCAGGAGAACCGGCTGTATCCGAATAAGTGTGCAGATATTTTAAGGCAAATGAAAAGTGTGGTCCGTATGGTGAATTATATGAAGAAACAGCAGATTGCCCCGGCAGATATCGTTACAACATGGACAGACTACTTGCGGATGGCGGCACTTGAAGATATGGATATCACGGATGATATCGTCTTGTTCCCGAAAGATTTAAAACGGCAGCATGACTATCTGGTGGAGCTTGGGAACCGAAGGCAAGAAGAAAGACGTCTTGAAGGTTATGCTGACCTGGACCGCAGGATCAGAGAACGCCTGCCGGAGGCTGCAAGATATTACTGGGAGAATGAGAAATATATGATAGTGCCCGCAGCGAAATGTGAGGAATTGATGAATGAGGGCAGGACGCTGCATCATTGCGTCGGCCGGGATGACTACTACATGACAAAGATGGCAGAGGGCCGCAGCTGGATCTTATTCCTGCGGAAGAAGGAAGCCTTGGACTGTCCGTATTATACGGTTGAGATCAATATGCAGAATGATGAGATCATCCAGTGGTATTCAGCATTTGACCGGCAGCCGGATGCCGTTGAGATAAAAATGGTGCTGAAGATGTTCAAACAGAATGTAGCCAGGAAACGGAAGAAAGAGCGTATCCCGGTGTCTGTAGCTGTTTAAGGATGGCATATAGGCAGAAGGGCGTATGGAGACAGGAGATAGGATGGAAGAATATACACAGATTACACTGGATGAATGGGTACAGTTGAAGGAAAACCTGAAAAGAGACCTGGTCGGAGTGCAGGAAAGCTTTGTGAGGATTGGTTATACACTTCGGAAGATTGAAGAAGAGAAACTGTATGAACAGGACGGATATAAGAACATCACGGAGTTTGCAAAAACGGAGTATGGGCTGAATCCTTCTGCCGTGTCCAGGTTTATGAGCATCAACCGTAAATATTCTGTTAACGGGTATTCCGATCAGCTCCGTCCGGAATTTATACAGATGGGCAGCAGTAAGCTGTCAGAGATGTTGTCCCTGCCGGATCAGGATCTGGAGATGATAAGACCTGAGGCAACCAGGGAAGCTATTCGGGAATTAAAGCAGTTTAACAGGGAAGAAGCGGAATCAGGGACGGCAGATGATGTCAGAGAATTGATCGGGAAATTCTTCGAAGATAATGCGGATGATCTGGAAGTGCTGCGGACCAGTGAAGCATACCACACTGGAGAGGTAAATAAGCTGATTGAGATTGTAAATCCAGGAGGGACAAGGACATACAAGAAGGGGCTGTATTTCCTGATGATGTATGAGCAGGAAATCAAAGTGAAGAAGTTCAAGGGCCCCCCCCAGACGATGAGCTGGGCAGAATTCTTCTTCATTGCAAAGGAGATCATAGAGAATATACCGATCGCAGATCTGGAGGAGCCGAAGGAAGTGTGTGTGAATGAAGCGGGCCCGGAAGCCGGAAGCAAGACAGTGATAGAAGAAGAGAAAGCCGACAGCGGAGAAGACAATCCTGTGACCGCTGCCAGTGATAAGAACGAGTGTACTGTGGCAGCAGGCAGCACGGATGAAAAAGAAGAAAATCCACAAGAATTGGAAGATGAAGTGAATCAGGAAAAAAAAGGATCTCGAGAAGAAATTGCGCCGGCGCAAGACTTTGTTGAAGAAGAAGCCATTGAACCGGAAGAAGATTCGTCCGAAGAAGGCGGGCTGGAATCGGAAGAGGATGTTGACGGACAAGCAGAAAGAGTGACGGAGAGATACAAAACCAGAAAAGAGTATTTAGATTCATTATCCATATATCGGATGGCACATTATATGAAAGAAGAATATGATAGAAAGAATTTGCAAACATCTATGCTCTGTTATCCGTCTCAAATCATAGATTGGCTTACACAAGAGGTAGATAGCCAGGGCAGGGAGATTGTAGATGTATAAAATGATTTGAAGGAGAGGGTTATGAACCTGACAACATTTAAGGACCTGAAAGCCGGCGATCAGGTAAGATTCGAGAATGTGGATATTCTTAATGAGAAATTATCTGGAGAAGGGAAAGTATATGGATTCGGACGGTTTGCTTTTACAGATCTTGTATGGGTAACAATGGAGAATGGATACATGGCAGCAGTGCCATATGAAGAGATCCAGAAAATATAGCATCAACCATGGTAGGGATGCATTGTATCACGGCACCAGGTTAATCAATAGACAGCCTCCGGCTTTAGGCCGGAGGGGAAAGGAGAAAAAGACGGGACGGAGTGTATTTGACCCATACTATTCACGTATTCAGGAGCTTTTATTCTTGGGTATGTCTGTAAAAGACGTTTATGAGTACGTGGAGAAGTATTTCAAAGTATATAGTAGTTATGGAAATTTTAGGAGTTATGTAAAACGGCGGAAACTGGACTGGTTTATGCCGATGGAAGTGTGAAGCGGATGAATGTTAGGAGAGGAGATTAATGAAACGGAAACTAAAAAAGATTAAGCTATTCCCGGCACCGCATACAGAGATGGTTCTGCATGTATCGGATCAGATGGTAAAAGATATGGAAACATGCTGTGCCAAAGCTTTGAAAGATGGAAACGATTGTGAAAAGTGCAGTTGGAAAAATGTGGAACCGTATGGTATAGATATGTGTGGTATTGGCGAAGTGGTAAATAAAGTATTGTCTGATGTTGATGATTCATCAAACTGAAAGCAATCCAAAGGTGGGATAAACCAAACGAATTTCAAGCAGAGGTTATCGGAAATATCTTTGACAATCCCGACTTGATAAAGAATTAAATGGAGGTTTAGAGATGTATGGATATATAGGAGGCATTACAGATACAGATGCGATCAATAACTGTCCGTTTTGTGGTGAAGAGATATCGACTATTCACGTGGACGGAACGGTTACATGCGATTCATGTGAGCGAAGATTTGGAGTTGTAGAGACAGACCCAGAAGAATAGAGACGATAGAAAGGAGCCAGCCTCCGGCCGGGGTGACGTGTACACGGGCTTCTTTGGAGAGATGGAAGAACAATTAAGTTTATTACAGGAGAAACACAATTTTCCTGTGAAAATGAAGAAAAAGAAAGAGAAAAAGAGCATTGATCCAACCCAGACGTTTGATGAGCGTATGAAACGCTTCTGGCATTACATGGAGCATAAGGGGATGAATGAACAGTGGATTGAAACGTGTGTAGGAGAACTCAGGATCATAATTGATGCTTTGGCAGATTATTACGACATAGCAGGAAGAAGTGTTGAAACAATGGATGAAGGATATCCTAAAGCCGCATGGGGAAACCATCTGGAAAGAATCAAGCAGATTCAGACCAAATTAGAAGAGTCAACCGGGTATAACAGGGATAGGCAGATTGAAATTTGTAAGAAACCGAAACGGGCTAGGAATGATGATATTGGAGAGGATGCGCTTGTGATTGCGCTTCGTAGTTGAGCCATTGAGATTTAGTGGAGGAAGATTGACCAATAATGGATGGAGGTGGTTGAAGTGAAAAATACTCTCGGAGACTTGAATAACCATTTGTTTGCGCAATTAGAGCGTCTGTCTGATGAAGATCTGGCAGGGGATAAATTGGAAGAGGAAATACGCCGTGCGGAAGCTGTCTGTGGGGTATCAACGCAGATTATTGCAAATGGAACATTAGTGTTGAAGGCGGAGAAGTTCAAGGATGATTCATTAGGGGAAGGGAAAGTTCCCGGATTTCTTTTAGGGAGAGAATAATGAGGACAATGCATAAATGGACGCATGAAGAACAGCAATTTATCCGGGAATATGTCTTATCCCATACATGGAAGGAGACTACAGAAGAATTTAATCGGAAATTCGGATGCAGTATCACGCTGGAAGCTCTTAAGGGAGCGGGAGACCGGTATGGGATTCGATCCGGCAGAACGGGACAGTTTGTAAAAGGACAGATACCGGCCAACAAAGGAAAAAAGATGGATTCGGAAAAATACAAGAAATGTATGCCTACTATGTTTCATAAGGGAAATCAACCAGACAAGCATAAGCCGGTTGGGACTCTGAGCATCAGAGGCAATAACAAACGTAACCAACGGTATGTATATGAAAAAGTGGCGGAACCAAATGTCTGGCGATTACGTCATATCTTGGAATGGGAGCGGTATAACGGATCGGCACCAGAAGGGAAGATAATCATATTCGCTGATGGGAATTCACTGAATACCGATATCAGTAATCTGGTAATGATAAGCCGGGCGCAACATGCAGTAATGAATCGGTTGGGAATCCATGGATGTAATAAAGACCAAACAGAAACGGCAGCCAATGTAGCATCTTTGAGAATACAGATATCAAAAAGAAAGAGAGGGAAAAAGAATGACGGTAATAAAAAAGTCAAATCATGACCAGGTACACAGCACAAATGATATGAGAGAAGCATTAGTAAATGTTTTAAAAGGATTTTGTATTTCCGAACAGGACTATTCTATTGGGGGATATGCCGAAGAAGCAATATGCCTTGAAAAGAGCGGCGCTGATTGGATTGTTTATGGAGGTGAAAAAGGACAGAGGCATGACGTCAAGGTACATACGGCTTGCAAAAGTGCCTGTCTTGATCTCATAGCCAGAGTTGCCGGATCTGATGATGAAGAAAAGAAGTTAACAGAATTCTTCATTGCCGAGTGCGGGGCGGACAGATTAAGTGTATACAGGGATAGATTGAAAGAAATGCGCAAAGATTCAAAAGAAAGAAGGTGATGCAGATGGTAGCAGAAAGCATGAGTGAAGTGATCCGGGAGATTATAGAAAGCATAGATGCGGTGGTGGATCATCCGTGTGTCAATCCAGACTGTGCTGATCGGGATGGGAAGTGTGCAAGAAAAGGCTGCGGGGGATACATGGCTGGAGAATAGGAAGAAGGGAGTGAAAGGATATGGATGTAGTAGTCAGGGGCATCACGAAATGTAAAGTAGATATAGAGCCAGAAGAGGCGTTCAAGATTCTTTGTGCTACACTATTAATGCCGTGCGTGTGTGATGAATCACATGATTACTATGTTTCTTCTGATGGAGTGGTTTGGAGAACGGTTAACGGTAGGGATGAGAGTGTTGATGATCGGGGTGAGCTCTTCATTGCATTTAGGAATGTTGCAGTGAATTTATTTCCGAATGTGATTTTCAGAAATGATCCATATATTTACAATCGAGAAAATAAGGACGTTCAATTGATATGAGTTAATGTAAAAGAAAGGGTCGATGTTGATGGATGTAATTCAAACTGAGAATGATAAAAAGAAAGAATATTTGAGAAAGTATCGAAAACATGGTAGGAAAATTAAACGTATTGAATCCGAGATAGAAGAAATCCGTTCGATGAAATTATATCCATCAATGAATAGTGATGGCATGCCGCATGGATCGGATCAGACGGATCTGTCGGATTATGCTGCCGAATTGACGGAGAAAGAGGATAAGCTATATCTGGAAGGCGTTGAGCAGGTAAAGGCATATAAGGATATCACATATAAGATTGAGCAGTTAAAAGATGAAACTGAAAGAGATGTGCTGTATTATCGGTACATAAAATCAAAAAGCTGGTGGGAGATTGCGGAACTGATGGGATATACAGAGCGCTGGGTTCAGGAGTTGCACGGGAAAGCGCTTAAACATCTAAAAATATAAAACACTTCATAGTAATTCATAGTAGACTGTGATATTATGGTATTGTCAGAAAAGAACAAAAGAGAACAAAAGAGAACTTCTGAGAGGCACAAATGATAGAAGTATGAGAAGAGGCAGCAGTCAGTGATGGCGGGCTGTCTCTTTTCTATTGGCAGTAGTCATGAGAAGGGTGGGATTGATACGAGAACTATCAGGGAATATACAGTATTGAAATGTATGGAATGCGGAACTTTGAATGTGGTATGTAATAGTAAGATAGACGGATATCTGCACAGTGACATGCATTCATTGGCATATGGAGTCCATTGTGTAAGATGTGAAGGCTCATTAGAAGAGGTAGGACCGGCGATATTACAGGAAGATATGACAAGTGGTATCACTGTGGAGGTGAACGTAGAACGTCGGGCATTAGACAGAATGATCGAAGATGTGGCAGCAGTACATAAGGAAATAAGCGAAATATCTGAGAAGATGGAAGCAATCAGAGGTGCAGACAGTGTTTACCGATGAACAGAAGCAGAATGGAGAATGGGTGCGCAAGATCACTGCAGAATCGTACAGAGGATGGAGAGCTTTCTATCATACGACGAAATGGAAGCAGAAACGGGCGAAGATATTAAAACGCGACCATCATTCATGCGTGAGATGCAGGCAGTTAGGAAGATATACAAAGGCAGTGACGGTTCATCACGTGAAGCATTTGAAGGATGTTCCTGAACTTGCATTGACAGACGATAACCTGGTCAGTTTATGTAAAGACTGCCATGATGCAATGCATCCAGAAAAAAAGAAAAAGAAATCAGGGTTTCAAAATGAGGAAAAATGGTAATATACCCCCGGTCAAAAAAATCAAAAAACTCTAGCGCCATAGGAGACCGGCGGGTGGACTTGATTAGCGAATTTCTCCGTGTTATGCGCGCGCGAGGGAGCTGTAGATAAAGGAAGGTGGGATATTGGGAAGAATAAAGCCTGAAACAATAAGGGCAAGGGTAAAAACATCATTGATCGAACAGTTAATAGCAAAAGGTGCGGATATTGATATCTTTACTGACCAGATCAATGATTACATGACTATGTGGGATCTGAAAGAAAGTCTCAAAGCGGACATTGAGAAAAACGGGCTGCGGATGATGTACCGTACAGCAAATGGAGGAACGGCAGAAAAAGATAATCCTTCGGTGAAGCAGCTGCCCGCTGTCAATAAGCAGATGTTGATGCTGTTAAAGCAGATGGAGATTTCTACGGATAATGCAGTAAAGAAGGGCGGCGATAAGAGTGACGCGCTATGAGCGTAACATTGACGAATGGATCTATATGATCAAAGGGAACCATATAGAACACTGTAAGGAACAAGAGTTATCGATTGATAACAATATTATCCCGGTACTGGAACGGAAAGACGTATATGTGGATGCGGAAAGGATCGAAAAAGGCCTGAGCCTGCAGAAATATTTTCCGTATCATCTATTGCCATGGGAGAAATACCAGTTTGCAATCATTACGGGAGTCTTTTTGCGGCAGAAGGGAGAAGAGGACGATATCTATTTTCATGAAATAAGAGATATAATCGGGCGGGGCGCCGGGAAGAATGGTTTCATTGACTTCCTGGCGTTTTACTTTATCTCACCGTATCACGGGGTAAAGAATTACAATGTGGATTTGATTGCAAATGGAGAAGATCAGGCGGCTACATCCATTGTGGATGTGGGAAATATGATACGGAATCCAGTAGAAGAACGGTATAAGGGAGTATTGAATGCGAATTTCAAAGCTTATGGGGAAAGTGTAGTCGGTAAGAAGATGAATGCAATATTCCGGTTAAATACAACCAGTACAAAAAATAAGGATTCCAAGAGAACTGGATGTGTGATTTATGATGAAAAGCATCAGTATACAGATACACGGAATATGAATACCCTTCAATCCGGTTTAGGAAAGATGAAATGGTCAAGGGAGATTACAATTACGACAGATGGACACACCCGTGGCGGGGTATTGGATGAAGAAAAGAGGCAAAATGAGGTGATCTTAAGGGAATATAACCCGGATAACCGTATATTTGTAAACTGGTTTCGGATAGAAGAAGAGGATGAATGGAAGGATATCAATAAGATTGTCAAAGCGAATCCTTCATTGGTTGATCCATCCTTTTCATCCCTGAGACAGCGGATCCAGCAGGAAATAGTAAAGATGCCGTTTACTCCAGACTATTTCCCGGAGTTTCTTGCAAAAAGATGTAACTATCCAATCTCTGATCCGCAGATGGCAGTCGCAGAGTGGGAGGATATTGAAATGTGTGCAAGAGAACCGGATTTTGAGCTCACACAGGGAATGAGTTGTGTAGGCGGAATAGACTACACGAAAACGAATGATTTCTGTGGATGTATCCTGACATTTCGGAAAGGCGGAAAATATGTCAACCTTCATCATACATTTATCTGTGCGAAATCGAGGGATATACCGAACATCCATGCACCTATAAAAGAATGGGAGAAAGCCGGGATCTGTACGATTATAAATGATGTGGAGATACCGCCTGACATCCCGGTTCAGTGGTTCGCTGAGCAGTCCTTAAAATACAACATCGTGATGATTGGGATTGATGGCTATCGGTATACCTGGCTGAACCAGTCATTCAAAAAGATTGGGTTTGATGCATTCGATAAAGATAACAAACGGATCTATATTGTACGTCCGTCAGATATCGCAAAATCCAGTACCATCGTTAACAGTACATTCCTGCGGCATGCAGTTTCAGGATGGGATCGGATGATGTGTTGGTATACCAATAACAGTAAAAAGTGCCTGGATCCAAGAGGCAATATCTATTATGGGAAGATAGATCCTGCATTGAGAAAAACGGACGGATTTATGGCCTGGGTACATTCAATGTGCTGCCTGGATTTCTTGCCGGAGATCAATGATTTCCCGAACATTAACTTGAATGTGGCAACATTTTAAGGAGGATTAGAAGTGTCAGTTATTACAGATTTTTGGAAGTTTATTAAGGGTAAAACCATGGGAGGCAGGACCTATAAGGTATCATCGAAAGACATCGAAGAATTTGCCAGTGACAGCCGTTGGGAGGAATTGGCGTTGTATGAGTTCGCGCTGCATTCAGGAATCAATATTATTGCCAATGCGCTGTCAGCTTGTGAAGTTCGGACATTTAAAAAATGGAAAGAGGTGAAGACAGATCAGTATTACATATGGAATTATGAACCAAATGCAAATATGAATGCGGCGCAGTTCCGGCAGAAATTAGTATGGTCATTGATCTATAAGAATGAGTGCCTTGTGATCCAGACGAAGAACAGGAACTTGTTGATCGCAGACAGCTATGAGCATGAACAGTATGCACTGAAGCAGGATGTGTTTAGAAATGTAACAATCTATGGGGACGGAGGCATCACGTCGCCGTATACGTTTAAAAAACCATTCGAGATGGAAGATGTATTGTTCTACCGTCTGTCAAATCGAAATATTACGGCGCTACTTGGAGAATTAGTGAAGGAATATGAGAAACTCCTGGAATCTGCGATTCAGAAGTTCTATAAATCCGGAGGGGAACGGGGCGTCATGACCATAGACGCAAATGCACCGGCCGTGAATTATGGTACAAAAGAAGATGGTACACCGCGAACTTTTAACGACGTGTATACAGAACTGATGAATAAGCAGTTTGAGAAGTATTTTAAGTCGCCCAATGCGGTACTTCCATTATTCAAAGGATTCAGTTATGAAACAAAAGGCGGTGAGACATCAAAGAAATCCACGTCGGAAGTCAAGGATGTCACAGATTTGACAGACGAAATCTATGACAAAGTAGCGAACGCCCTGCAGATTCCGCCTGCTCTTCTGAAAGGGGATATCTCAGACGTGACAGCGCTGACCAAGAACCTGATCACATTTGCCATTGAACCGATCGCCAACATGATCGAAACGGAAAATAACCGAAAGCTTTACAGGAGAGAGGTTCTGGAGGGATGTTACCAGATGATTGATACATCAAGGATCATACATATGACAGCGTCAGAGATTGCCACGGCTTCAGACAAGATGATTGCATGCGGCGGATGGAATATAGATGAGATACGCAGGAGAGCCGGGGACCCGATATTAAATACGGAATGGTCGAAGAAACATTTCATCACGCGGAATTATGAGAGCATGTCGGGACTTGGCGCAGAGAATAAGACTGATGGAGTCTCCGGGAAAGTAAAAATGAATGAAACGAATCAACCAAATGAAGGAGGGGCACATGGAAACAATGGAACATAAAACACAATACCGCTTTGAACAGTCAGTAAACGCATCCGGGACGGTGCATAAGCTTTATATCTATGATGAAGTCAGTGCACAGGGGAAATTCAATTGGAATACCTGGAATTATGATGAATCTGAAACATCAGCAAAATACTTTCGGAATCAGTTGGACACCATACCAGGCGGTGAAATGATTGAACTGCATGTAAACAGTGCTGGCGGTAATGTGGGAGAGGGCGTTGCAATCTATAACCTGTTGAGACAGAAAGCGGGAACCGGATGCAGGATTGTCGGCTATGTGGATGGGATGGCGTATAGTATCGCAATGACGATTGTTATGGCATGTGATGAGATTCACATGGGGCTTGGAACATCAATGTTCCTTCATAATCCGTGGACGGTTGTAAGCGGGAATGCCGACCAGCTCCGGGCAATGGCCGACCAGTTGGACGAACTCTCAGAAGCATCCCTGCAGTTATATATGTCAAGGGCAACGAGCATCACAGAGGATGAATTACGGGAGATGATGAAGAAAGAAACCATGCTTGCGCCGGATAAGTGTCTGCAGTATGGATTCTGTGATATCGTCGGGGAAGGCAAGGAAGATAATGATCCGGATGGTTCAGGTGATGGAAGTGATCCAGATAAAAATAGTGATTCAGACAATGGTGAAGATCCAGACAATAAGGATGCAGAGGAGCAGATCAAAGAGTTACGGCAGCAGTTGTATAGGCAGAGACAGATTAACCAGATGTTAACGGGGCTGAATCGTCCTAATATGAAGAAGACACTTGCAAATGCCTTTGAGCAGTTTGCAGTCAAATAAAAATAAAAATGAAAAGGAGAAAAAGAGATGGCAATGTTAAACAATGATCTTATTAACCAGGAATCCAGGAAATTCATGCAGAAAATGATGAATGCGCTGCAGAGTGAAGATGCAGAACAGGCAGCAGAGGCATTACAGGAGATGCAGAATAGTATCTGTCAGATAATCGAACAGGAATTTGAACAGTACAAAGGAGTCGGCGATATGGATGTGCTGCAGGGCAGGGGATTGCGTAAGCTGACATCCGAAGAGACGGAATGGTATCAGAAATTTATCGGAGCAGTAAAGGCAGGGACAAAACAGGAAATTACCAACCTGACGTCGGCGATGCCGATCACGATCATAGACAGAGTAATCAGTGATATGCAGAAAAGGCACGAATTGTTAGGTGCGATAAATATACAGGATGCTGCCGGGGCACAGAAGCTTGTAATGAATGCTGTACAGATGGCTTCAAAGCTCGGCGGATGGGGAAAGATTGCGGGAACGATCGCTAACGAATTGCAGGGTGAGATTAAGATGATTGATGTTACCGTATCTAAGTATACAGCGTTCTTCATCATCCCAAAGGATTTTGTAAAGTTTAATTTCACTTTCGCGCCTATGTGGGTGGATCAGTACATCCGCATCATACTTTCTGAGTCGATTGCTTTCGGACTTGAAAAGACAATCATTTCTGGTGACGGGAATGATCAGTTTATCGGGATGACGATGGATGTCAGTACGGCAACGGACGGAAAATATACCCAGAAAGAAGCGATAGTGATCACGAACTTTGATGAAGATTACTCGAATATCATTGCCGGTCTTGCAAAAGACGGTAATGATGATGACCGTGAGGTGCCGGAAGTACTGATGGTGGTGAATCCGCAGGATTATATTAAGAAGATCCGCAGAATACAGAATACCTTGATCTATGGGACCGGTTCAGTTGATCTCATTAATCACACTTATCCTACAAAGGTAGTAAAATCATCCATGATGCCGGAGAATCATGTATCTGTAGGGATTGCGGAAAATTATTTTGCCGCGATTAATGGCGGAAGATCTGGAATCGTGGAGTATGATGATTCCAACCAATTTCTGGAAGATAACCGTGTGTATACTACTAGGGTGTATGGAAACGGCCGACCTGTAGACAATACCAGTTTTGCATATCTGGATATTTCAGAAGTAAAGGCTCCGGCGCTGCCTGTATTGATCAAAGGAGGTACAGTGACAACCAAAACAGAAGCAGCGAAGTAAGGACAAGGAAGGGTGGCAGATAGAGATGGTAGAGATACCAGATAAAATCTATCAGATGGTTCTGAATAACCTGCATATTACATATACGCCGGATGCCTCTACGGTTGAAAGGCTTAAGAATGAGATAGCAGCAGGGGTTGCATACATACAAAAGTATTGCGGCCCTGATGCAGAATGTGTTCCGGGCACCATATCCGGTCAGTTGCTCTGCGAATATGTCCTTCGGGCTGAAGCAGGCGCTTCGGAGACATTTTCAAAGGATTTTGCGGAGGAGATTACGGCATTCGGTATAGAATCCCGGGTGTCGGTCTATGCGGAGGCAATGGGGTATGATAAGACGTAAAAGTAATTACCAGACATACGCAGATGGGTGGGGAACTGCATGGGAAACAGATGAGAGAAAACTTGTAAGAATCCGTCAAGAGGTCATTCATTACCATGAGCAGACGGTAGGTGAGAGAAGGTATTGGGATGCCGCTGTGGCAGGGACACAGATCAATCGTGCGGTAAGGGTCCCTTATGAATCAGACGTGGAGCAGGGAGATATCTTTATCATTGAAGGAAAGCAATATAAGGTAGTACAAAAGGATCTGAAGGATGATAAACAGCCTGTTTCGTGGCTGCTGTCGCTTTCCTTGTCAGTGATCGCATATAAAGAAAAATCAGCGGTTCAGAAGATCTGATCGTCAATATTAAGATAGGAGAAAGAGAGATGGCGGTTAAAATAGGAGGACTGGCTAAAGAAGTTATGAAGCGGCTCAATGATTATGGAATAGAGGCTGGTTTGGAAGTAGAAAAGGTATCTGCAGATGTGGCAAAGGATACGGCAAAGACTTTGACAAAGAGTTCCCCGAAACTGACCGGAGATTATGCAGCATCATGGACATATAGCGTAGGGGAAACAAAGCGGACGCGCCATTCCATGATTGTCCATGTAGATAAACCAGAATATTCCCTGTCTCATTTGCTAGAGAAAGGACACCAGAACCGGAACGGAGGCAGGACGGCAGCCAGAGTGCATATTGCACCGGCAGAAAAAGAAGCGGTTGATAGATTGGAAATAGAATTAAGGAAACGATTATGAGTGTAGAACAGATTGAGATGATACTGGATAAGATGGACATTCCATATCGGTATCATCATTTTACGCAGAAAGAGATGAAGGATATTAATCTCCCGATTATAGTCTGGATCATTCCGGGAACATCTAATTTTTATGCAGATGGACATACATATCATAAGATCCGAAAACTGGATATTGAACTGTATACAGAAGAAAAAGATTGGGAGTTAGAGGAAAAGCTTGAAAATATTCTCACAGAACATGGGATTGCCTGGGAGCAGACGGTATCCGAGTGGATCGAGTCAGAGCGGATGTGGGAGTCACTTTATGAAATGGAGGTATAAAACATGCCAGGATCAGATAATAAAATCAAATATAATATTAAAAATGTTCATGCAGCTAAACAGACAGAGACAGAAGGAGAAAACGGGACGGTGTATGGATATGAGACGCCGAGACGGATACCCGGCGCTGTAAGTATCAGCTTGGATGCGGAAGGAGAGATCTCTACATTTTATGCTGATGGGATCGCTTACTACGTGGCCAGTGCGAACAATGGATATTCAGGCGATCTGGAGATGGCGCTGATTCCAAGCTGGTTCCGTACAGAGATTCTGAATGAATTACAGGATGCAAACGGTGTACTGGCAGAGAACGCCAATAATAATACGAATAAGTTTGCGCTCCTTTTTGAGTTCGACGGCGATGTGAAGGCGATCCGCAGATGTCTATATAATTGTACCTGTACCAGGCCGTCCATTGAATCTGAGACAAAAGAGGAGACAATCGAACCGGGAACCGAAACATTAAGCATCACAAACAGTCCGCGCTCTGACGGCATGGTAAAAGTGCAGACCGGTCCAGATACAGAAGATAATACATATAGTAATTGGTACAAAGAAGTATATGTACCGCAGGTTGAAGAATCTGCACCAGTAGAACCAACGGAAACAGGTGAATAGGAGGGGTGTAGGATGTCACATAGAAAAATGGTTGAGATAGACGGCAAAACCGTTGAGTTCAAGGCTTCAGCAGCAGTTCCGAGGATTTACAGATTAAAATTTCATCGGGATCTATTTATAGATCTGCAGAAACTTGCCAAATCGGTGGACACAAAAGGAAAGAAAAGTGATAAGCCAAAAAGCGAGATCCCGATTGAGGATCTGGAAATGTTTGAAAATATTGCTTATATAATGGCACAGCATGCGAATCCAAAAGAGGTGCCGTCTGATATTATGGAATGGCTGGAGGAGTTTGATACATTTTCAATATATCAGATCCTACCGGCTATCCTGGAGTTATGGAAAATTAATGCGCAAACGCAAAGTATAGCAAAAAAAAACCAAAACAAATAAGCAGGGAGTTAAATACCCCGCTTTTTTTATTGCGGTGTTGTCAGGTTGGGATTTCTATTCGGGATCTGGAGCTTCTTACAGTAGGAATGGTTATGGATATGTTTACAGAGCAGCAGAACGACTCTTACAAATATCCGCGCATGGCTACACAAGAAGATTTCGATAAATTTTAGGAGGCAGTATGTCAGGCAGGAATATAAAGGGTATCACCATTGAGATCGGAGGTGATACCTCCGGTCTGCAGAAAGCCCTCAGTGATGTAAATGGAAAGATTAAGAATACACAGGCACAGTTAAAAGATGTTGACCGTCTGTTAAAACTGGATCCGACGAATACCGTACTGGTAGCGCAGAAACAGGAACTTTTAAGCAATGCGATCAAAGAGACCGGAGAGAAACTGGAAAGGCTTGAAGCGGCGCAGAATGATGTGAATGCAGCCATGGAGGCGGGAAAGATCGGAAAAGATCAATATATGGCCTTCCAACGTGAGGTGGAAGAGACCCGAACAACCATGGACCGTTATAAATCTGAATTGGCCGGAATAGGCAGTGAACAGGACCGGCTTTCCACCAATTTGAACCGTCTAAACCGATTGTTTGAGCTTACGGGAACGAATGTGGATGATTATGCAGACATTCTGGGAAGCAGACTTGTGACTGCGATCAAGAACGGTTCTGCATCGTCGGATCAGCTTAAGACGGCGATCGAGAAGATTGGAAGGTCTGCGGTTAGCGGGAAAGCAGATATCAACCAACTCAATACCGCTTTGGATGCAGTGGATGACGGGCAGGCGCTTCGTAATCTGGAGAATGAGTTAAAAGAAACGGCAAGCCAAGCCGGTACTACGTCTAAGAAATTAGATGAGATGGGAAAAACATTGACCGGCGGAGTGCTTATTGAAGCTGCTGATCAGCTCTCAGCGGTGGGTGATAAGATTGCAGAACTTGGAGATAAGGCAATGGATGCTTTTACAGAATCGCAGAATGCGTCTGTAAAGGCGTCTGCTTATTTCGGAGAGACAGGCGAAGCGGCAGAAAAGACGGCGGGTATCATTAAGAATGTATACGCAGAGGGAATCGGAGATTCCATGGATTCCGTATCGAATGCGGTGATCATGGTCAAGAAGAATATCAAAGACCTAGATGAGACAGAACTGACGCATCTGACAGAACAGGCGATTACATTGGACGAACTCTATGGAGTTGATATGAATGAGACTCTAAGAGGTGTCAACGCCCTCATGCAGCAGTACGGAATGACAGCCCAGGAGGCTATGGACTATATCGTAAAAGGGACTCAGAATGGGCTGGATAAGACTAATGAGCTCGGTGACAACCTGTCTGAATATACAGGAAAGTTTGAACAAGCCGGATATTCTGCACAAGAGTATTTTCAATTACTTCAGAATGGCCTGGAAGGCGGAGCATATAACCTGGATAAAGTGAATGATGCGATCAATGAAGTAACTACCAGACTGGCAGACGGCACGATTGCTGATTCAATGTCTCAGATCAATGAGAAGACAGGGGAATTGGAAGCTGGTACAGGCGGATGGGGGCAGGAAGTAGAAGATGTATTCCGTCAATGGCAGCAGGGAGGGGCAACACAAAAGCAAGTGATCGACGCGATTGTGGCAGATATCCAGAATACAGAAAATCAACAAGATAAGCTGAATAAAGCAGCTCTGGCATTCGGAACAATGGCAGAGGACGGGAATGCAAGGTTTATTGAGTCTCTGACATCTGTGGGAGATACATATGATGAAGTGGCGGGGGCAGCCGAGGGCATGTTTGAGTCTTCTATGACGGAATCACAGAAGTTTGAAAGCAGTCTGCGGCTTCTGCAGCAGAGTTTGATTCCATTGGGCGAGGAGATTATGCGCCTTGCTAATGAGATTATACCGCCCTTAGTAAAAGGAATACAGGCAGTAGGGGAATTCTTTGGGAACCTCCCGGAACCGGTACAGAATTTTATTATTATTCTGGGTACACTGATGGCGGCGTTTACGGCCCTTGCGCCTGTGATTGCCGCGGTGGTTACGGTGGTCAGTACGCTGGGGGCGGCAACACTGGGACCTATCATCGGGATCATAGCAGGTGTGGCGGCAGCGATAACGGCGATTATAGCGGTTATAAAGAATTGGGGAGCTGTGACAGAATGGCTGGGAGAACTGTGGTCTGGCATCAAAGAAAAGTGTTCAGATGTCTGGGGATCAGTCTGTGCGTTCTTTACAGAAACCATACCGGGTGCATGGGATAGTTTGGTTGCAAAATTCCAGGGAATACCAGAATGGTGGGCGGGAGTCTGGCAGTCTGTAGGAGACTTCTTCACTGGTATATGGTCCGGCATCTGTGGTTTTTTTACGGAGACCATACCAGCCGCATGGCAGAGTGTTGTAGTGTGGTTTCAGGGAATCCCGGAATGGTGGGTAGGAATCTGGCAGCCAGTGCATGACTTTTTTGTGGAAATCTGGAATTCTATCATGCAGAATCCGGTCATTTCTGGAATCGTAACCATGATAACAGAACTTTGGACTACTGCAGCAGCTACTTTGCAGAATATATGGACAAATATCCAAGTAATGGCGGGTGCCGCGTGGGAGCTGATCAAGAATATTATCTTAGGCCCTGTATTGCTCTTAATCGATCTGGTAACAGGAGACTTTGAGCAGCTTAAGGCAGATGCGCAAAATATCTGGGAGAATATCAAGAGCGCTGCATTAATGATCTGGACTGCATTAAAAGATATGATCTGTAATGTGGTGCGGGGATGGATTACAAGTACAGTAACCCTTATTACAGGATTAAAAGATACTATGCACAATCTCTGGGAGGTGATAAAGCAAGCAGCAGTCCAGATGTGGGAGAATCTTAAGTCTTCTGTGATCAATAAAGTGAAAAGTATGAAAGATTCGGTAACGCAGGCTGTTACGAATTTGAAAGACTCCATTGCACGGACCTGGGAGAATGTGAAAGCATCGGCAGTCCAGACCTGGGAGAATATCAAATCCTCTGTAAGCGAAAAAGCAAGGAATATGAAGGAAAAAGCGGTACAGGCATTTCATGATATGATCAATGGTATCAGAAATACGCTCAGCAGCCTTAGATCAACGGTTGAAAGCGGTTTCCAGTCTGCAATCAATTTTATTACATCTCTGCCAGGAAGGGCATTTGAGTGGGGGATGGACTTTATCAATGGTATTGCAAGAGGGATCCGCAATGCAATCGGGAATGTAACCAGCGCGGTTTCTGACGTGGCAAATAAGATCCGGTCGTTTCTCCATTTCTCTGTACCGGATGAAGGACCATTGACAGAATATGAGTCCTGGATGCCGGACTTTATGCAGGGGCTTGCAAAAGGAATCGAGAAAAGCAAGTCGTTGGTAACAAATGCTATTGCAGGCGTCAGCAAAGATATGACGATTAATGCGAACGCAATGTTAGAACAGAGCGGAGCATCGCAAAATAATGCGATCATGAATATAGCTGCTATATTGTCACGATATTTGCCATATTTGGCACAAGGATCTACGATCGTATGGGAAACGGGTGATATGGCGGCAAAACTGGCACCGGATATGAACCGGCAGTTGGAGCGGATAGCGATGGAAGAGGGATGTTTATGAATGTATTAACAAATGGTGCAAGGATAGAAGTAGAAGCTACAGGGGAGTCGTACCATACTCTGACAGATTGGGCGCTTGCAATTGGAAATAACGATTATATCGGGGATGTCGTTCAGGAAAACTATTATGTAGATGTACCAGGTGCAGACGGTTTCCTTGATTTTTCAGAAGTGACGACCGGCCGGAGGATATTTAAGAGCCGGCCGATCAATATTGAACTTGGCGGAAAGAAGCCGAGAAATGAATGGGATTTGATTATCTCAGATATCCGAAATAAAATAGAAGGCAGAATAATCAAAGTGATTTTTGATAATGATACCGGATATTACTGGACAGGACGTGCTGCAATAAAAGAATTTAACAGAAACCGTGAAATCGGAACATTTATTTTATCAATACCAAAAGCAGATCCTTATAAATATAGGGTGGTGGATTCGACGGATGACTGGCTGTGGGATGATCTTGATTTTGAAGAAGGAATTATAGATGAGGGCGCTTCGATCACATTGGATGCTGATATAAGCACACAGAGTTATACTATTTTAGCAGATAAGACGCCATTTGTGCCAGTAATATATGTTGACCGGATGGGGGAAACAGGCATTACAATGACGGTGGATGGGGAGCGGTATACCCTTCTGAAAGGGAAAAATAGATTTGCTGATATCGTAGTGTATCAGGAAGATGTAACTCTGGTATTCGATGGAAGAGGAGAGCTTACGATTGAATATAGAAGAGGATCATTATAATGTATAAAGTGAAAATGGATGGAAAGGTCCTGTATTATCCAGGGGATAAGGAAGCTGCACTGATTAATCCGGTGCTTAAGCTGCAAACGGGATATGCAGGATCATTTGAATTCACAATTCCTCCCGTCAATCCGCTGTATGATGAGATCCAGAACCGAAGCAGTATGGTCAGTGTGTTCAAGGACCGCAAGGAGATCTTTTTCGGCGAAGTGCGGAAGATGCCTAAAAAGGATAGGTATAAGAATAAGAATGTGTATTGCGCCGGTGCAATGAGCTTCCTTGCTGACAGCGTACAGCCGCAGGCGGAGTACCATAACCTGACGCCGCGGCAGATGTTGGAAACCTGGCTGAATGAACATAACAGCCAGGTTGAAGCAAGAAAAAGAATATATATCGGTATTGTAACAATTCATGATGCAAACGATAGTTTGTATCGGTATACAAACCGAGAAAATACGTTAAAGGCGATCCGGGAAAAGTTAGTTGAAAAATTGGGCGGCTATTTAAGGCTTCGGCATGAGAACGGAAAATTGTATCTTGATTGGGTCACGATCGAGGAATATGGGAAATACTGTGAGCAGTTTATAGAATTTGGTTCAAATCTATTGGAATACTCAGAGAGTATTTCAGCCGAAAATCTGGTAACAGCTTTGATCCCTCTGGGAGCACGCTTAGAAGGAGAATCTGAGATCGAAGCGTTAGAAAAATATGTAGATATCACAAGCGTAAATGCCGGTAAAGACTATATCTACAACCAAGAGGCGGTAAATATGTTCGGATGGATCTGGACTACAAATACCTGGCAGGACGTGACAGAGCCGAGCAATTTGCTTAAGAAAGCAAAGGTATGGTTAAAAGATAACCAGTTTGAAGAATGGACTTTATCATTGACAGCGGTGGATCTGTCTGAACTGAATCAGGAATATGATGCGTTTGAATGCGGTGATCGGATCCGGTGCAGAGCCAGGCCGTATGGTATGGACAGGATATTTCCGGTACAGGAAATGACTATCTATATCCAGATGCCGGATAAGAATCGTTTGACGCTTGGCGATACTATGGTGAAGACGTATTCCGCATCTGCGCGGGAGAAAAGCCGGGAGATTAGTACCCAACTGGAAAATGTCCGTAAAACAACATCCTGGATGAAGTCTGCGATCGACAACGCAACCGCCATGATGACCGGATCCAGGGGCGGATATAAGGTTACAGAATATGACGAAGACGGGCGCTGGCTTCGAGATCTGTATATGAATGCGCCGAACAAAGAGGACGCAACTCTTGTGATGCAGATCAACATGAATGGCATTGGCTTTTCCCGGGAAGGTTTTAACGGTCCCTATAAGAATGCATGGACGATAGATGGCGTTCTTCTGGGAGAGTTTATCAAGGCCGGATCCATTACGGCAGAGAAGTTGTCTGTTGAATATCGGCAGTCTGTGACGGATGAGATCGTGTCTAAATTTAATGTAGCTGCCGGAAAGATCGAAGCAGAGGTAACCAGGGCGAAAGGGGTTGAAGTTGAACTTGCGGCCGCTTTGAGGATTACTGAAGAGCTGATAGAGACCAAAGTCTCCAAGAATGGTTTTGGAACCTATGTACAGCAGTATTGGGACAAAATTATCTATGGGTTCAATTATTCAAGCAAGTATGTACAGATCAATCCGGGGGAGATTGCTATCTATAATAACGGTGTATCTGAGAGTAAAAAACGTTCTATGTTTGACGAAGATGGTAACCATTTCTATCGGGATGGTTATTATCTTGGCAAAATAGGAACGAATTACTGGGTGAAGCGGCCTGCTCACAAAGGACTTGTTTTTGACCTGGAGTATGAGGGGAAATATATGTCATTCAGCAGGATGGAAAAGTCTGACTCTGACAGCTATACTGTTATGTGGACCTACTCCAGGGAAAACAGTATCTTTGATTATGAAGGGTTGTGGGCGGGAGTAGATATCTTCTTGAATGGGTGTACGCTATATACGGGGGCGGATAAGAATAATGGTGTGAGAGGCGCTTCTGCCGGTTTGTGGCTTAATACAAATAATACGATGTATTTTCGGGTTAATGAAACGACGAAATGCCGTATAGAAAACGAAGGCGTAAAAATACCAGGGGGATCGGGGTTGACGGCATATAATAATACAAGTCTGAATTTCTACTCAGATTTGGATATGCATAATTTTAATGTACTGAATAACTCTGATGAAAGATTGAAGAAAAATTTTGACGAACCGCAGCACAGTGCACTGGAAAGGCTTTTAAAGGTAGATGTGCTTCAATATGACTGGAGGATAGCGGATGAACATGTAGATATGGGGTTTGTTGCGCAGCAGTTGCAGAGTGTGATCCCGGAAGCTGTAAGCATATCAGAAGACACAGAACTATATTCCATAAAAACCAACCGTTTGATTCCGTATTTGGTGCGCAGTATTCAAGAGCTGTATGAGCTTGTGAATAGTGAGACGGTTGTCAATAGCCTGGATAATACTGGAAATGTAAACGAAGATAGGAATGGAGAATTGACATCTAATAAAGTTAAAACAACTAGGAAAATGAGATATAAAGTCGGTTATACGGATGAACAGATCCAAGCAGCAGTGGAAGCCTTCATAGGGCAAGCAGAATCTAAGCGTGACGATCCGGTCAGGTTGGAGCCTAAAATAGTTACATTCAAAGCACAGAGATGAAAGGAGACATAAATGGATAAGAAACAAAATAAAGAGATGGACAAGAATGCTGCAGATACAAAGGAAAAAGAATCAACACCGGTAAGGCCGGTGACAGTTAAAATTGATGATTTCAGGTATGATCTGAATAAGGTGGTAGCAGGATCGGAGCTGCCGCCTTTTCTATTGGAGATGGTTCTGGGGGAGATGTTAGCCGGAATCAGTAATGTAGCCAGAAAGGAATATGCAAAGGATCGGGAAGCATGGGAAAAAGCGCGTAAGGAAGGTGAGGAGATTGGCGGATATTAGAAATGAGATTCAAAATTTTCGGAGCGCACGGCGGGGTAAAGAAGTCAGGGGGAGCATGATATCTCTTGCGGAGAAGATAAATAATGAATCCGCAGATGCAAAAACAGCGGCGCTAAAAGCTGCGGCAGATGCAGGCGCGGCCGCAAGTAACGCAAGCTATGCGGTCAATCAGGCCAATACAGCAGCGCAGAACGCCAACACAGCAGCACAGGACATCCAGATCAAAGCAGATCGGGGAGACTTTACCGGCACTATCCAGATCGGGGAAGTGACAACCGGTGAGCCTGGTTCAGAAGCTTCAGCCAATAATTCTGGTACGGGAAAGGATGCGGTTATAGATCTGAAGATACCTAGAGGATACCAGGGTGTGTCCATGCGCATGGCAGGCGCCTGGGAGGATGGGACGGAGTATGTTAACGATGCGTCCTATATTGATCTGGTCACATATCAGGGCAGTACATACGGATGTAAGCGGACACATACGGCATCTGAAGAAACAGTGCCAATACGTGAGGGAAATGAATACTGGCAATGTATTGCGGAAAAGGGAGAGACAGGGGATATAGAGAATATAGATACTGTCCCGATCGCATTTGAAGAGGCGGAAGAACGGGAGAACATAGAATCTGGAGATACGATTCCGAAGGGATTGGGAAAGATTCGAAAATGGTTTTCTGATTTTAAGCAGGCAGCTTTCTATGATGTAGTTAATAATGTATTGCAAACGGAGCCAGGACAGAAAGTTTTGGATGCTGCGGTGGGGAAATATCTTGATGATAAGAAGTTTGATATTAGTCGACTTGTAGCGAATCGAAACATAACGGAACCTGGTTTTGCTATGGATGGGAAGACGCTGGTTGAGTGGCTTAATGAGTTAAATGGCAATATGGTAACAAAAAATGATATAAATAAAAAAACTGTTGTTACAGATGGATATATTAATATTAGCGCTGGCGATAATCTCAAAGACGTTTCCTACACTACACCTGGGAGTTATTTATGTGCAAGTAATGCGACAGCACAAGCAGTAAAAAACTGTCCATTAACCTCGGCTTTCATATTAGTTGTGCAATATGTTGGAAGTACAAACACAATGCAGACCTTTTATGAGTATAAAGGATTAAAGGTTATACGGCGGGTTTACTTTGGAAATGCAAAAGACTGGGGCAGTGAACAAGAATATATTCCTACGAGCCAATGGACATATTTTGCTCCAACTATAGGAACGGACTGGTTAACAGGAATGTTACAGGTTTTAAAACAGGCCACAGATTACACAAAATTTGAATATAGTCATGCAGCATCACATGAAGGTGTAGTTTATATGTTCAAAAGGACGAATTCTGTTGCTTGTGGTGGTATATTTGTTCCTGGAGCTGGCTATGGAGGTCGAGTGTACTTAATAAGAGGAATTCCAAACGACTTCAGTACTTGGGAGTACAAGGAAATTTTATAGATTGAACAAATAATAATCCCATGCTATAATAACTGCATGGGAAACCAGAGAGCAAAAGGCGGCTTACCCTTCTGTTTTTTTTATTCGGAGGGCATGTAAACACCCTCCAGACGAAAGAAAGGAGGGCAATGCTGATGATTACATATCAGGATTTCTTTTTATTCTGTACGTTCATCGTTGCCCTTATCAGTCTGCTTTGTCAGATTTTTAGGGGAAAGAAATAGCCGCCACTACTGGGAATAGTGACGGCTTGCCGCTTTTAGCGGTTTTAGCTTGATTATTTGAGGGTAGGCCGCTTCTTTGGCTTCCCTTTCCTATATTTTAGCACGTCACCGGATTTTGTTCAATATTTATTTTTGTATGTTCATTTATTATTTGACCCCTAAAGTAACTAAGTTACTCCAAGTGCCATTCTGCTTTACTCTATAAGCGATATCAGATGTTCCACCATATCCGAAAGCTAATTGAGCACCCCAATTACTGCTTGTATACGTATATCCCAAAATTAAGCTATATCCTCCTCCGAACATAGTTGTTCCTACATTATCAGAAAATAATATTACGTAGGGAGTTGATGGTCCAAAGATTGATATAGGATCATTTAGTTCTTGCATTGAATTTTCTTGATTGCTTTGATTGTACACAATAAACTTCCACGGTATCTTTTGGTACAAATTGCCAATTAATGTAGAAAGGATGTGATAAAAATGAAGACTTAGGTATGAAATTTGGTAAGATAAAAAGAAAAGGCAGGTGTTATAGTATGGAACAAAAGATTATGGAAGTATTACGAAAGGCGCAAGGAATCTTGGATGAAATGCAGTTAAGAGAGCTGCAGACTGTGCTGTGGATGGTGTTTGACGGTTGTGAGATTATCCAGGATAAACAGGAATTGCGTACAGTGGACCAGAGTTGGGCGATAGATCTGGAGGAATACTGTATGTCCAAGGCTCTTGAAGGGTTATCCCCGAAGACGTTGGAACGGTATCAATATGAACTGCGAAGACTCTTGGCATACACGAATAAAGCAGTTGGAGATATTACGGCTGGAGATATTTCTGGTTATCTGAGGGCATATAAGACCATCCGACAGGTATCTAACCAGACACTTAAAAATGTCAGGACAGTATATAATGGGTTCTTTGTTTGGCTCCGAGACCGTGATCGGATCGGGAAGAATCCAATGACATTAGTGGAAGACATCAAGGTGGAAAAGAAGATTAAAAAGCCTTTTTCTGACGAAGAGCGGGAGTTGCTGTTGCGCAATTGCGAAAGTATCAGGGATAAAGCTATGATGGAATTCCTGTACAGTACGGCAGTTAGAGTATCTGAACTGGCATCACTTAACCGGGAGGATGTTAGATGGTCGAGTAAGGATCTTATTGTGTTTGGAAAGGGAAGTAAAGAAAGGATTGTATACCTTAATGACAGATCAAATATGTATCTGAGGGAGTATTTGGAAAGTCGAACAGATAACAATATGGCGTTGTTTGTATCTCTTAGAAATCCGCATGAGCGCTTGACAAAGGAGGGGATAGAAGATATTATTCGACGAACAGGAAAGCGTGCAGGGGTAGAAAAAGCGCATCCGCATCGCTTCAGGAGGACGGCGGCAACAAATGCCCTCAATAGAGGGATGCCGGTTCAGGAGGTAGCACAGTTTTTAGGTCATGCTAAGCTGGACACCACAATGATTTACTGTAACGTTGATCAGGCAGGAGTGAAATATAATCATCAGAAGCACTTAAGCGCATAGATCGCACAGCAATATTGATCTTTTTTCACTGGGCATATGTCCGGTGTTTTTGTTATACGCATCTATAAATGTAACAAAAATCAAGAGAATAGGAGGGATTCTGAGTTAATTGGCAATATGGTAACAAAAAATGATATAAATAAAAAAGCTGTTGTTATAGATGGATATATTAATATTAGCGCTGGCGATAATCTCAAAGACGTTTCCTACACTACACCTGGGAGTTATTTATGTGCAAGTAATGCGACAGCACAAGCAGTAAAAAACTGTCCATTAACCTCGGCTTTCATATTAGTTGTGCAATATGTTGGAAGTACAAACACAATGCAGACCTTTTATGAGTATAAAGGATTAAAGGTTATACGGCGGGTTTACTTTGGAAGTGCAAAAGACTGGAGTGTTGAACGGGAATACACTCCTACAACTCAATGGACATCCTTTGTATCGTTATTTGGGACGGCTTGGTTGACTGCTATGTTAAATGATTTAAAACAAGCTGCTAATTACAGTTTTTTTGAGTATCATAGTGGCGCCGATCATGAAGGTACAGCGATAATTTTCAAGCGTGTAAATGCGTATCCATGTTCTGGACTATTTATTCCAGGCGGTTCACATGCGGATGATGGACGGGTTTTTAAAATACATGGAATACCCAATGACAATAATTCCTGGCAGTACAAAGAAATCTTATAATCGTTGAACAAATAAAAATGCTATGTTATTTTATCCCAGTGTTATTGGATCAAGCCAAGAATTGTTCACAATCCTATAATATTTAGGCGCCCCATCATAAGGCAAATTTAGCGCTATTCCGTATGTGGTTACTGGATACGCGCAGCATAACCACCAAGAGTAATTTCTTCCGAAATCTGTAGTAACAAAACGATATCCACCACCATTTACCCATATCATTTTCCATTTTTCCTTTAAAACACCGAAATGATCTGTTTGATTTTCATCAACAATGCGAAATACTTCAAAAGTTGCACGAGGGTCATTATTTAACTTGCCAATTAACTCAGGATCTCTCCAGAAAGAGAGGATATTATGCAAATTAAGCTCGTAGACGGCACGATCTATCCAGTGACTCGTGCAGATGTAACAGATGGACGGCTGGAAATTGACTTTACAACACCGACAGCAGAGAAATTACAAAAGATATTTACCGTTCCTGGGAATATTTCAAATATTGAATTGCTGACAGACGCCGGGGAGAAGTTCGGAGAATTACCAGATTGGACTGTATATGGTGGCGTGATGCTTAATGACAAGATTAAAACAGTGATTCTTACAAAGGAGAAGGATACGACAGCGGAGCGGTTAGCTAGGGCGGAAGCGGATGCCATAGCGGCGAACGCTGCAGCAGCGGCGGCAAAAGAATTATCAGAAGATGCAGCCAGTCAGATCACAGATCTGCAGATGGCATTGACGGAATTGTACGAAGGCATGGAAGTGCAGCAATTATCTGATCAGGAGGAAAATCCAGTTGATTAGATGGTTGCTGTTTTTCATATTACAAAAAATCTTTAGGAAGGAGGTTGAGACCATGGCAGTTATTTATGCAACGCTTATTGTAAAAGGGAAAAAGACGTTTGACTAGGTGCCGGAAAGACTGCAGGCACAAGTGAGAGAAATCCTGGTGGACCTAGAAGTTCCAGAGTTGGCAGAGTAGAAGATGGAGAAAAGAGATGATAGAAATTAGGGCGAGACCGTAGAGCGGTCTTTTTTGTTTGTGAAAACGATATAAGTGAGGTGTTATGTTATGCAGGATACGATTGTAGTTGCTATCCTGTCCCTGATCGGGACGCTGGCGGGGAGCTTCGGCGGCACACAGTTGATTAAGTACAGGATAGAGCAGCTAGAAAAGAAGGTTGAGAAGCATAATTCGGTGGTAGAAAGGACCTTCCTTTTGGAAGAGAAAATGAAAGTAGCGAACCATCGGATTGAGGATCTGGAAGGAAAGGTGGAATAATATGGATCTTTCATACTTATTTGAATATGTGAACCTGTTGACCCTGGGAATCTGTCTGTGTGTAGGTTATGCTCTTAAGACAGCATTTGCATGGTTTCCTAACAAATATATCCCGTTGGCAGCGTTAACGATGGGATTCATTGTCAATGTCCTGATCAATTTGGAGACTGGGATTAATGCAATGGTCGTGCTTGGCGGTATGATCTCTGGTCTGGCCAGTACGGGATTGTATGAAATGCTGCGGAATCTGTTGAATTGGGATGGGAGTTTACCGGGAAAGAAATAATGTTGAGGACGGTTTATTCCGTCCTCTTTTTGCGCTGGCGCAAGAGCCGGCAGGAAGGAGTAGAATATGGGAACATATAACATACACGCGGGGCATTGCCCGCAGGGACAGGGGGCAAACGGGGCATCCGGTTTTCTGATGGAGTCTGTTGAAGATCGGAAGGTCAAGGATCGGGTAATCTCGGCTCTTCGAAAAGCAGGACATACAGTCTATGACTGTACTGATGACAGTAATTGTACGGTTGGACAGAATTTAAGGCGGATCGTGGACAAGTGCAATGCTCATGCCGTGGATCTGGATGTGTCAATCCATCTGAATGCTGGAGGCGGCACAGGGGTAGAGGTGTGGTGCTATAGTGATAAGGCGGCGGATATCGCAAGTAATATCTGTGATAATGTATCGAATGCATTAGGCATCCGGAGTCGCGGTGTGAAGTATACCCAGGGGCTTTATGTGCTGAAGAATACAAAAGCTCCGGCATTGCTGGTGGAATGTTGTTTTGTGGATAACCAGAATGACTATAATCACTGGAATGCCGAGAAGTGTGGGGATGCGATTGCATCGGCCATTGCAGGAAAGAAAGTGCAGGGATCCGGAAGTGCTGCACCGGTACCGAAGCCCGCATCACCGGCGGTAATTCCGAATGCGGCATTTAATTTTGAGGGATGGGTAAAAAGGCTGCAGGCTGAGTGCAATAAACAGGGATTTAGTAACAATCAGCCGGTAGACGGTGATCCCGGTCCGAAGACTCATGCGGGATGCCCGACGCTAAAACGAGGATGCAGCGGGAATATCACGAAGCTCCTGCAGGAACGATTGAATTCACTGGGATATCATTGCGGCGTGGATGGAGATTATGGAAAGGCACCGTTCCATGAGACATACGATGCTGTTATCGCATATCAGAAAGCGAATGGTCTTGTTGCGGATGGTATTGTGGGTCCGAAGACGTGGAGTAAGCTGCTCGGGTTGTCATAAATGAAAAAGCGGTCGTTATACTCATTGGGGAAGCATAACGACCACTTTTCTGTTTTGGCCCCATGTGTTATTATAAAAGGTAAGGTATGGATTTGCCAGGAATATCAAACATCAAATTTCGACATTATACAGTAACTCTTGTAAAGTCAGAATTATATTGGTATAAATTTATAATATGTTTATGTAATCTGGTCCGCCGAACTGTGTAATGATCACCTGGGCGATCTTCGGATTCGTCTGGGTGATTCTCACCGGGTGCTGCAGTCGTTTCTCATAATTCCACATATACTAGCATCCTCCTTCCTGCCATGGCCATGGCTCGTTGATCCAGCACCAGTAGTCTGCCGGGGTGTGGGCGGTATCAAGCGTAAGAGGGCCGTAGAATTTGGCGTACTCTCTTAGGGCCTGGACCCGCTGCTTCTTGAATTCTTCAAAATATTCCAGGGCGTCGGAATTACAGGGATGCGTATCTAAAAATAACTTCACATCATCTACCGCGAAGCTGACTACGTTGATCCATTCCAATAATTCACGGCGGTTAGGTTTGTTCTCTGTCATCTGCAGCAACCTCCTATCCCAATTCCAGTGAAGGGTTTATTTAATTCTTCGAAAATGGTTCCCTGATGAAATCCTTTTTCTGCTTCGTAGATATTCTGCCACTCCTGCCACGGAACATAGGCCATGGCGATCGGCATACCGTTTAATTCATCGTATTCGGCTCTGTCTTCGCAGCATGCGGAAGAAGAGGGGCGGCAGCTTTCCGGCGGCTGAGGCATTGGAGATGGCCGGCTGCAGCCGCTCCGCCGCATATAGTCTGATGTATTACAGCGATAATTCGGCATATGTGATGCTCCTTCCATAGAACGTTTGCAATAACAGTGTATGGAAAATTAAGAAAATGGTGATAGGTTTCCGCGTATTGACGGTTGTTTTTGCGGCCGTATCTGAGTATAATAGATACGATTGGAGTGTAAATATATGGAGAAAAGTCAGAAAGCAAAAAGGGTAAAACCAAAAGTAAAACAGAACAGAACGAAAGATACGGGTGCGGAAGTATCGGCGGCGAAGAAGCGAATGGTACGTTTCTTTGATTACAATCTGCTGACGGTACTGATCTCGCTGATCTGTTTTGGCCTGGTGATGCTGTACAGCAGCAGCGCATACGGGGCGCTGCTCAGACAGGGAGACAGTATGTTTTATTTTAAGCGCCAGTTGTTCTTTTACGCCTTAGGATTTATCGGGATGTATGTGATCGCGAAGATTGACTATCATATCTACATCAAGTGGGCAAGGCAGATATTTTTTCTTTCTATATTTGCGATGGCGCTTGTGAAGACGCCGCTCGGCAAGGAAGTGAACGGCGCCAGGAGATGGCTGAAGCTGCCCTTTAACCAGCAGCTGCAGCCGGCGGAGATCGCGAAGATCGCGATCATCCTGTTTATCCCTGTTTTGATCTGCAGTCTTGGCAAGGAGATCAAGACTTGGTATGGGATCAGGCAGATCCTTGTGTGGGGAGGCGTCTCGGCGGGATGTGTGCTGGTTCTCACGGAGAACTTAAGTACGGCAGTGATCGTCATGGGTATCACCTGCATTATGGTATTTGTCGTTCACCCTAAGACGAAGCCTTTTGTGGCGCTTGTGGCGGCAGGAGCGGTTCTGGTGCTTGCGGCGGTGAAGATCATGAGCATGACGCTGGATACCAGCAGTAACTTCCGTCTGCGGAGGATCCTTGTGTGGCTGAATCCAGAAGAGCATACAGAAGAAGGCGGATATCAGGTTTTGCAGGGCTTGTATGCCGTAGGTTCCGGCGGATTTTTTGGGAAAGGGCTTGGGAACAGCGCACAGAAGATGATCATACCGGAGGTACAGAATGATATGATCCTCTCCATTGTCTGCGAGGAGCTTGGAGTCTTTGGCGCGATCATTGTACTGGCGCTGTTCGGGCTGCTGCTGTACAGGCTGATGTTTATCGCGCAGAATGCGCCGGATATGTACGGATCGCTGGTGGTGACGGGAATATTCGCCCATATGGCTCTTCAGGTAGTGTTAAATGTAGCCGTTGTGCTCAACCTGATCCCTACCACCGGTATCACGCTGCCTTTTATCAGCTACGGAGGTACGGCCAGCGTGTTTATCATGGCAGAGATGGGAATTGCGCTGGGAGTGTCCAGAAGAATCAGAATCAGTGAATAAAATACTTTTCTTTCCGGTATAAATATGGTATGATAACCATGTAGTATTTAAAACTACATAGTATGGAAATGAAGAACGCGCCGAATAATATAGATATACCGGGAGGATGGATATGAGTTACAAAATTATTGTGGATAGCTGCGGCGAATTAACGGAAGAGATGAAAGCGTCAGGATGTTTTGAGACGGCTTCTCTTGAAATTGATGTTCATGGACGTCACATTATTGATGACGAGACCTTTGACCAGGCGGAATTTCTAAGGCTGGTAGCGGAGTCTCCTGATTCCCCGAAGTCTTCCTGTCCGTCACCGGAGCGTTATATGGAAGGGTATCGCTGCGATGCCGAGCATGTGTACGCGGTCACATTATCCGCGGAGCTGAGCGGTTCCTATAACAGCGCGGTTCTTGGCAGGAACCTGTATCATGAGGAGTACGGCGGGAAGGATATCTATGTGTTTAATTCTCGTTCCGCGTCGATCGGGGAGACGCTGATTGCTATGAAGATCGTGGAATGCGAGGAACAGGGGATGGAATTCGCGCAGGTGGTGGAGACGGTAGAGGCATATATCGGGGAACAGCACACGTATTTCGTGTTGGAGACACTGGATACATTGAGGAAGAACGGACGGCTTACTGGAGTGAAGGCGATAGTAGCGACCGCGCTCAACATCAAGCCGGTCATGGGTGCGACGCCGATCGGCACGATCCTTCAGCTTGGACAGGCGCGGGGCATGAAGAAGGCTCTGACTAAGATGGTGGATGAGATCATCAAGGATCTTAAGGAGCCGAAGAAGAAGATACTGGCGATTTCGCATTGCAACTGCCGGGAGAGGGCAGAGTATGTGAAGGAGATGCTGATAAAAAGAGCGGATTTTAAGGATGTGGTAATCGTAGATACGGCAGGAATCAGCAGTATGTATGCCGCAGACGGCGGAGTAATAGTGGTTGTATAATTCTGCGGATTGTGGTAGAATAATTTTTATGTCAGGAGTTGCAGGAAGATGACCGGCCGGCCCTGTCCGTCATGCGGCGGATTCTGTGCTGTCAGCTGGGCTGTCTTTTTGTTGTTTTTATATTCTCAGTGTACAGGGGTAATGTGTGTGCACGGAAGGTATATAGAGGATATAGAGATTATTTTATAGAAAGAAGGAGTCAGAAGATATGAGTCAGGAGAAGGTTGACAGATATAAGAAGGAGAAGGCGAACCGCAAGGAGAATCTGCGCAGGGAGAAGCTGCACAACGTTATGCATAAGTGTGCGGTATGCCTTGTGGGAATCGTGCTGATCGGATGGATCGGCTATTCCGCGTACGGAAGGTATGAAGAGAGCAGATCGAATCAGGAGGCGCTGGTTGATTATTCGGCGCTGACGAATCTGAAGACAGAGCTTGCAGAAGTGGCTCAATAGCCGTGGTTTGTTGGAAATTCAATGGAAATTCAGTGATGATCAGAGGAAGTTAGAAGCAGAAAATGTTCTGCTTCTTTTTTTGTGCAAAATACCAAAAAGTGAAAAAGGGGTTGAAATCAGCAAAAAAGTGGTTTACAATGAATTCAAGTGGTAGAAAGTGGTGAAAAGTGGAACGAAGTGGTGATGATGTGGTAATAATGTGGAGCCGCTTGGGAGAAGGTGAGTTCTGAATGTTGAAAGGGGAGTATAGTCATAATATTGATGCAAAGGGCAGATTGATCATTCCGGCCAAGTTTCGTGACGATCTAGGGGAGAATTTCGTCATAACCAAAGGGATGGAGAATTGCCTCTATGTATACCCGGAGAACGAGTGGAACATCTTCGAAGAGAAGCTTAACGCCCTGCCGACTACTACGGACAAGAAAGCGCGTGCACTTGCCTATTTTTTTCAGGGGAGCGCTACGGACGGTGATCTTGACAAGCAAGGAAGAACTCTGATCCCTTCTGTCCTCAGAGAATTCGCACATCTGGACAAGGAGGTCGTATTTATCGGTATGGGGAAGCGTGCCGAGATCTGGGACAAGGCAAGATGGGATGAGAAGAATGCTGAAGTGGAGATGAACATAGAAGATATCGCATCTGATATGGAGGCAAGCGGATTCAGTATCTAGCCTAAGTGCTGGAAATATCTGGCGTTGTTTGCCCGAGTGCTTTGTGGGTATGGCCCGGGCAAGACATGAAAGGAAGAGGATATGGAATTCCAACACAGATCAGTGTTACTGTATGAGACGATAGACGGACTGCACGTCAAACCGGACGGCGTCTATGTTGACGGCACGCTCGGAGGCGGAGGACACAGCTTGGAGATATGCAGGCGTCTGGGAGCAAAGGGGAGTATTATAGGAATAGACCAGGATGCGGCGGCCATTGAGGCGGCAGGCATCCGACTGAAAGACTTCGGGGAGAAGGTCACGATAGTCAGAAGCAACTATTGTGATATGAAGTCGCAGCTTCAAGGCCTTGGGATTGACAAGGCAGATGGGATCGTTCTGGATCTGGGCGTATCATCCTATCAGTTGGATACGGCTGAGCGGGGATTTTCCTATCGGGAGGACGCATCTTTGGACATGCGCATGGATACGCGCCAGAAGATGACGGCCAGAGATATTGTCAATGACTACGGCGAGATGGAACTTTACCGTGTGATCAGGGATTACGGGGAGGATAAGTTTGCGAAGAATATTGCCAAGCATATCGTATCGGCACGCGGGAAAGGTTCCATTGAGACAACAGGGCAATTGTCAGAGATTGTCCGGGGAGCGATTCCGATGAAGTACCAGAAGAAGTCCGGGCATCCGGCTAAGAGAACATTTCAGGCAATCAGGATTGAACTGAACCGGGAACTGGAGGTCTTAAGGAATTCGCTTGATATGATGATTGATTTATTGAATCCAGGGGGAAGGTTGTGTATCATAACATTCCATTCACTGGAGGACAGGATCGTTAAGAGTGCATTTAAGAAGAATGAGAACCCTTGCACCTGTCCGGCAGATTTTCCCGTATGTGTGTGCGGGAAGGTCTCGAAGGGGAGTATTATCACTAGAAAGCCGATCCTGCCCAGTGAAGAAGAGATCAGGGAGAACAGCCGCTCTAAGAGCGCGAAGCTTCGGATCTTCGAACGCAGATGACGGGCGCGTAAGCGCTCCGACAGCGGTACGGCAGGATGGGTACTACGAAGAAAGGGGTGACATGTATGGCAGCAAGACAGAATTATCCGGAGTATAGACAGCAGTACAGAAGAAGGGGAGATGCGGCTTCACAGATGTATGTACAAGGCAATGTTGTGACGAAACCGGAGGATGATTCCCGCCGTCATGAGAAGTCGCCCGAAAGACAGAGGAAAGCCAGCAAGCAGGTCCGCAAGAACCGTAAGCTTGCCCTCCGCATGAATTCCGCGTATGTTATATTTCTTGCGGTTGCGGCAGTGACGGCGCTTGTAGTATGCGTCAATTATATTGAGCTTCAGTCACGGATCACGAGCCGTTCGAAGAATATTACTGCTATGCAGGAAGAACTGGCAAGGCTTCGTGAGGAGAATAATACGAAGTATAACGCGGTGATGGATTCTGTGAATCTGGACGAGATCCGGGACCGCGCCCAGAATGAGCTGGGAATGGTCTATGCTTCGCCGGAACGGATCGTCGGGTATGAGAGCCCTGCTACGGACTATGTGAAGAAGTATGAGGATATTCCGGAGGACGGAGTGCTTGCCCGGTCGGGTAAGAATAGCAGATAGGTGAATTATGGCAAAACATGCAAAGAATATATATAAGAAAAAGTTTTCAAAATTCATGCAGAAGAAGCTAGTATTGTTGTTTGTGGCGATTATACTAGCTTTTACTGTATTGATAGGCAGGATTACATATATCAATGCGTCCAGCGGTTCCAGCTATACGAAGATGGTACTGGACCAGCAGCAGTATGACAGCCGGTCGATTCCTTTCAAACGGGGAGATATCGTGGACCGCAACGGCACCAAGATCGCAACCAGCGAGAGAGTCTACAATGTGATCCTGGACGTCAAGGTCATGTGCAGCAAGGAGGAATATATCGAACCCACGATACAAGTGCTTGCGGAATGTTTTGGTATTGAGGAAGAGAAGGTACGGGGCGTCATGGAGGAGAGTCCTTCGAGCAGGTACAGTATTCTTCTGAAAGGGATCGATTATAACACGGCGCAGAGGTTCGAAGAGATCGATAACGATGAGAAGAATTATCCCAATGTCAAAGGAATCTGGCTGGAGGATGATTATATCCGAAGATATCCGTACAATACGCTTGCCAGTGATGTGATCGGGTTCACGGTCAACGGCAATGTGGGAAGCAATGGGATCGAAGCGGCGTACAATTCGATCCTCAACGGCACGGACGGGAAGGAATACGGTTATCTGGATGAGGACTCGACCTTTGCGCGGACGGTGAAGGAGCCGGAGAACGGCGATACGGTCGTGTCGACTATCGACCTCCAGGTACAGAGTATTGTGGAGAAGCATATCCTGGCGTTTAACGAGGCGCACAGGAACGGGGTTACGCCGGGAGAGGGAAGCAAGACCACAGCGGTGATGGTGATGAATCCCCAGAACGGAGAGATCCTGGCGGAGGCTTCCTATCCGAATTATGATCTGAATCAGCCGAGAGATCTGTCGAAGTATTATGCGGAGGAAGCGTTAGCTGCTATGACGGACGACGAGAAGATCGAGAAGCTGAATCAACTGTGGAATAATTTCTGTGTCAGCGAGGCCTATGAGCCGGGTTCGACATTCAAGCCGTTTACCATATCGGCGGGGTTAGAGACAGGAACGCTGACGGGAGGAGAGGGATATACCTGCGGAGGTATGCTGCATATAGGGGATCATGATATCCATTGCAGCAACCGTGAGGGACACGGACCGCAGTCGCTTAAGCGTTCATTGGAGAACTCCTGCAACGTTGCGCTGATGCAGATCGGCCAATCTCTTGGGAAGGAGGAATTCAGCCGTTATCAGAAATTATTCGGCTTCGGCGAATTTACTGGGATAGACCTTCCGGGAGAAGCCCAGGGATTGCTGTATGATGCAGAGAGCATGGATGCAGCCAGTCTCGCAACCAACGCGTTCGGGCAGAATTTTAACGTGACGATGACACAGCTGTGCGCGTCGTTCTGTTCCCTTATCAACGGCGGAGATTATTATAAGCCTCATGTGGTCAGACAGATCTGGGATAAGAACGGGAATCTTATCGAGAACAAGAATCCGGTACTGCTTAAGAAAACCATTTCAAAAGAGACCAGTGATATTATCAAGGATTATATGCTTGGAGTAGTACAGGAAGGTACCGGCGCGAAGGCAGGGGTCGCAGGCTATGATATCGGCGGCAAGACAGGCACGGCGGAGAAGCAGCCCAGAGGAAACGGGAAATATCTGGTATCCTTTATCGGCTATGCGCCGCAGGAGAATCCGCAGGTAGTCGTGTATGTGGTCGTGGATGAGCCGAATGTGGCGGAACAGGCATCCAGTTCCTACGCTATGCAGATCGCGTCCGATATAATGGCGGAGATCTTCCCGTATCTCGGGGTGGAGAAGGGAGCCGCGAATTAGTTAAAAAAGGTACTTGGCCCAATTTCCGATTCATAACCTTGCAAAAGCTATAATAAATTATAAAAACAGCTTTTGCGAGGTTTTTATATTATGAAGAATAAGACATATAATAAGAAGAAGATCCTGGTAGTATTTCTCTGCGCGACGGCGGTTATATTTGCGCTTGTAGGAAGGCTTGTATATCTGATGATATTTGACGCAAAATATTATCAGAAGAAGGCTGAGGACCTGCATGAGAGGGAGCGGGAGATCAAGGCGGCAAGGGGGGAGATCCTGGACGCGAAGGGGGAAGTGCTTGCGACCAACAAGACGGTATGTACCATATCGGTGATCCACAGCCAGATCAAGGAACCGGAGAAGGTGATAAAGACGCTTGCCGAGGCGCTTGAAATGGATGAAGACACTGTGCGCAAAAGGGTGGAGAAGGTGTCTTCCATGGAGAGGATCAAGACGAACGTGGATAAGGAGACGGGAGATGTGATCCGCAACATGGAGCTTGACGGAGTGAAGGTCGACGAGGATTTTAAGCGTTACTATCCGCATAATGAGCTGGCTTCCAAGGTGCTTGGCTTCACAGGGGGAGATAACCAGGGGATTATTGGACTGGAGGTAAAGTACGAAGAATATTTGAAGGGTCAGAACGGCACCATACTGACAACAACGGACGCGCGGGGAGTCGAGCTTGACGGAGTCGCGGAAGACCGGGTGGAGCCGGTAGCGGGCAATACGCTTCAGATCAGCCTGGATTATAACATCCAGATGTATGCGCAGCAGATGGCGGAGAAGGTGATGGAGGAGAAGCAGGCCGACAGGGTCGGGATCCTGCTTATGAATCCTCAGAACGGTGAGATCCTTGCTATGGTCAATGTGCCGGAATTCAATCTGAACGATCCGTTTACCCTGAATACGGGAGAAGATCCGGCGTCGATGTCGGATGAGAAGCGGCAGGACGCATTGAACCAGATGTGGAGGAACGGATGTATCAACGACACCTATGAACCGGGCTCTACATTTAAGATCATCACGGCGTCTGCCTGTTTAGAGGAGGGGGTCGTGAAGCTTGAGGATAACTTCAGCTGTCCGGGCTACCGGGTGGTTGAGGACCGTAAGATCCGCTGCCATAAGGTGGGCGGCCACGGCGGGGAGACATTTGTACAGGGGATCCAGAATTCCTGCAATCCGGTATTTATTGACATCGGGCTTCGGCTTGGGACGGATGATTTCTACAAGTATTTTAAGCAGTTTGGTCTGATGGATATGACAGGGGTGGATCTTCCGGGGGAAGCCGGGACCATTATGCACAAGAAGGAGAATGTAGGGCTTGTGGAGCTTGCGACCATGAGTTTTGGACAGTCTTTTCAGGTGACGCCCATGCAGATGGCCACAACGGTGAGTTCACTGATCAATGGGGGCAGGAGGGTCACGCCGCATTTCGGCGTGAGAGTTCTTGACGCCGACGGAAAAGAGGTAGAAGAGTTCCAATATGAGGAGAAGGGAAATATTATATCAGAGGAGACTTCCGCTTCTATGCGGATGCTGCTTGAAAGTGTGGTGTCTGAAGGCTCCGGGAAAAATGCTTACATAGAAGGCTACGCCATCGGCGGCAAGACGGCCACATCCCAGACATTGCCCAGAAGCGCCAATAAGTACATATCTTCTTTTATTGGATTTGCTCCGGCTGACGATCCGCAGATCTTGGGAATATGTGTGATCTATGACCCGCAGGGAGTCTATTATGGGGGGACGATCGCCGCTCCGGTAATACGGAATATATTTGAGAGCGTATTACCGTATCTTGGCATTGAAAAAGAGTAAGAAATGAAGTATACTAAAATACTGGTATCACAGAGTTGAGAAAAGAATGATTAACGAAAGAAACAAAGAGGTGGATTATGGATTATAAAATAGTTATTCCGGTTTTGATCGCATTTGCGCTGAGTGTGGTTATGGGACCATTGATCATTCCGGTGCTCAGAAGACTTAAGATGGGACAGACGGAGAGAGAGGACGGTGTAAAATCGCACCTTAAGAAGGCCGGTACGCCGACGATGGGTGGTGTGATCATACTGCTGAGCGTGGTGGTCACGTCCGTATTCTATATCAGGGATTACCCCAAGATCATTCCGATCCTGTTTGTAACCCTTGGTTTCGGACTGATCGGATTCCTGGACGACTACCTGAAGGTTGTCATGAAGCGTTCTGACGGACTATTTCCCAGACAGAAGATGGCGCTGCAGATCGTAGTGACTGCCGTGTTTGCGTTTTATATGGTGAAGTTTACCGACGTGTCTCTTGCCATGCTGATCCCGTTTACAGGAGGGATGTACTGGAATATCGGCTGGCTTGCGATTCCGGTCATGTTCATCGCTGTGATCGGCACTGTGAACGGAGTGAATTTTACTGACGGCCTGGACGGCCTGGCGTCCAGTGTGACCGTGCTTGTAGCGACGTTTTTTACGGTGGTTGCAATCGGGACGCAGAGCGGTATTGAGCCTGTCACCTGCGCGGTGGTGGGAGCTCTGATGGGATTTCTGCTCTTCAACGTTTATCCGGCCAGCGTATTCATGGGGGATACAGGTTCTCTTGCCCTTGGCGGATTTGTTGCATCTACGGCATATATGCTGCAGATGCCTATATTTATCATTATCGTGGGCATGATCTATCTGGTGGAAGTATTATCGGTTATGATCCAGGTAACATATTTTAAGAAGACAGGCGGCAAGCGTATCTTTAAGATGGCGCCGATACATCACCATTTTGAGTTATGCGGATGGTCAGAGACTAGAGTAGTGGCGGTATTCGCTATCATCACGGCGATACTGTGCCTGATCGCGCTGATGGCTATGTAGGATGTTTACGAACAGGAGGAGACATTGAATATGGAAGTAACAGGGAAAAGAGTCCTGGTATTCGGCTCGGGGATCAGCGGGATCGGTGCGGCAGGGCTTCTGCTTGAGCAGGGAGCAGAGGTGGTGCTCTATGACGGGAACGAGAAGCTGTCAGAAACAGATCTGCGCAGGAAGCTTGGAGGAGACGGCCGTGTCAGGATCGTGATCGGCGCGTTCCCGGAAGAATTGCCGGATATGCTGGACATCGCCGTGTTAAGCCCGGGAGTTCCGACGGACCTTCCGGCTGTGAATCAGATGAGGGAGCGGGGAGTCCTGATCACAGGAGAAGTGGAGCTTGCTTATGAGGCTGGCAAGGGAGATGTGCTTGCAATTACCGGGACCAACGGGAAGACTACTACGACGGCGCTTCTGGGGGAGATCATGAAGGCGTACCGGGAGCAGGTATTCGTGGTGGGCAATATCGGCAATCCATATACGGAGGCAGTCAAAGAGATGACGGAGGATTCGGTTACAGTCGCGGAGATGAGCAGCTTCCAGCTTGAAACGATCCTGGACTTCAGGCCGAAGGTCAGCGCGATCCTGAATTTCACACCGGATCATCTGAACCGGCATCATACAATGGAAGCTTATGTGAACGCGAAGAAGAATATTGCCAGGAACCAGAACGGGGAAGATTACTGCATCCTGAATTATGAAGATGAGCTGACCAGAGAATTCGGAGAAAATATAGAAGCGCAGGTTCTATATTTCAGCAGCCAGCGTAAACTAGAAAAGGGGATCTGTCTGGAGGACGGCTGTATCATCTACCGGAACGGCGGGACGGTTCCTATCTGCAAGGTAAATGAGTTAAACCTTCTGGGAACCCACAACTATGAGAATGTTATGGCGGCGTCCGCCATGGCGCTGGTGTACGGTGTTCCGGCAGAGATCGTGAGAAGATGCGTCATGGAGTTCAAGGGTGTGGAGCATCGCATTGAGTATGTGGCGGAAAAAGGCGGGGTCGTCTATTATAATGATTCCAAAGGAACGAACCCGGATGCCGCGATCAAGGGAATTCAGGCGATGAACCGTCCGACCGTCCTGATCGGAGGCGGATATGACAAGGATTCTGTGTATACGGAGTGGATCAGGAGCTTCGATGGCAAGGTGAAGAAGCTGATCCTGCTCGGGGAGACGAAGGATAAGATTGCAAGAGACGCCAGGGAGTGCGGATTTGAGTCGTATGTGTTTGCCGGCACATTTGACGAGGCGGTGCTTAAGGCGGCAGAATATGCAAGGCCGGGAGACGCAGTTCTGCTGTCGCCGGCATGTGCAAGCTGGGATATGTTTCCAAGCTATGAAGTACGCGGAGAGAAGTTCAAAGAGATTGTAAATTCCTTATAAGGAGTGGCAGATATTGACACAGTCTAACAACAGAAGGCTTGATTATACACTTCTTACCGCGTTATTCATGCTCGTGGTCATGGGGCTTGTGATCCTCTACAGTACGAGCGCGTATAATGGTGAGGTGAAGTTCCACGATTCATTTTATTATCTGAAGAAGCAGGTATTTGCGACATTGCTTGGGATTGCCGGGATGTATGTGGCAGCCAATATGGATTACCACGTGTGGCGCCATGTGGCGGCACTGGGATATCTGACAGCGATTCTTCTGTCAGTGGCGGTCTTGTTTATAGGCGACGAGATCAACGGGTCCAAAAGATGGCTGTCTTTGGGGCCTTTTTCTTTTCAGCCGTCGGAATTCGCCAAGGTAGCCGTCATTCTGTTTCTTGCCCATATGGTGACGAAGAACGCGAAAGATATCGGGAAGATGCGCACCATGATCAAGATCATGGTCACGATCCTGCCGATCGTGGGTCTGGTCGGGGCGAGCAACCTGAGTACGGCGATCATTATCCTGGGAATAGGCGTGATTCTGATATTTGTCGCAAGTCCCAAATACGGTCAGTTTATATTCATGGGGATCCTGGGGATCGGTTTTATGGCGATCTTCCTTGCGCTTGAAAGCTACCGTCTGGAGCGGCTTGCGATATGGCGGAACCCGGAGGCTTATGAGAAGGGATATCAGACCTTGCAGGGATTGTATGCCATAGGTTCGGGCGGACTGTTCGGCCGGGGGCTTGGCGGAAGTATACAGAAGCTAGGATTCGTCCCGGAGGCGCAGAATGATATGATATTTTCTATTATTTGCGAGGAGTTGGGGTTGTTTGGAGCCGGATTTATCCTGATTTTGTTCCTGATCCTGATCTGGCGTTTCTTCGTGATCGCTACTCATGCGGGCGATCTGTTCGGAGCGCTGATCGCTGCCGGGGCTATGGGACATATGATGATTCAGGTAATATTGAATATAGCGGTAGTCACCAATACGATTCCCAATACGGGGATCACGCTGCCCTTTATCAGTTACGGGGGGACGTCGGTGGTGTTTCTTCTTGTGGAAATGGGGCTTGTGCTGAGCGTGTCATCTCTGGTAAAATAAAAACATTCCGAAAGAGAACGGACAGGGGCGAGAGGGAGCAGGATATTTCATGAGAGACAGAGAGATCCCGGAAAGGGAGAGGTCAGGAGAAGGACCAAGGAGAAGGAAAAGGAAGAAAAAGAAGTCGCACAGACTCTATGCTTTTGTTGTGCTGGTATTTGGAATTGCGATTATAGCGGTTGCTTTCATGCTGCTTTTTTATGTGCAGAAGATAGAGGTCAGCGGCAATGAATATACGGCGGAAGACGAGATCATAGAGGCGGTCAAGGATGATCGGCTGTCAATGAATTCTCTGTATATTCTGGGGAAATATGCCTTGGGGAAGGGTACGGTCATCCCTTGTCTGGATCAGATGAAGGTCCGTATGAAGAATCCCTGGACCCTGAAGGTAGAGGTGAGGGAGAAGCCGATCGTCGGTTACATACAGAATGGTGAGAAGTACGGGTACTTCGATAAGGAGGGACTGGTGGTCTGTGAGTCTTCTTCGCTGATGGAAGGGCTTCCTTATATCGAAGGGATAGAGGTCGGAGAGATTCGGCTGTACCGTCATCTGAAAAGCGGCGATACGGGGATCTTCGAGCAGATCCTTGAGACTTCGAAGGAAGTGACCAAGTATGAACTGGTTACGGACAGGATCGTATGTGAGGAGGATAATATCTGCCTGTATGTCGGGAATGTCAGGATATGTCTGGGAGAGAGCGTATCTTCTGCGCAGATCGCGCAGATCGAGCCGATTCTTGAGAAATTGGGGAATCAGGAAGGGACGCTGCACTTAGAGCACTATACTGAGATGAGCAAGACGATCACCTTCGAGGCGGGGCCTGTTTCTGAGGAATTGCAACCGGAATTGGAAGCGGATCCGCAGGAACCGTCGGAAGAGCCGGGAGAAACGGGTTAGATATCCGTCCTTAACGCGGGTTAAGGACAGGCAATCAGAAGAAAATTAAGAAAAATAGAGGAATTCTATTGATATTTTATACAAAAGTCTATATTATATAAGTATATATGGCAAAGAACACATTTCATTTGTTATTGTGTGGGATGTATAATATATAATAAGGATAACAAAGGAGGAGAAACCCTTGCTAGAAATTAAAACGAACGAATCAGAAGCGGCGGCAAAAATTATTGTTGTTGGAGTCGGAGGAGGCGGCAATAATGCCGTGAACCGAATGATCGATGAACAGATTGCCGGTGTTGAGTTTATTGCGATTAATACAGACAAGCAGGCGCTTCAATTGTGCAAGGCGCCGACGCTGATGCAGATTGGAGAGAAGATCACGAAGGGGCTTGGAGCGGGAGCAAGACCGGAGATCGGTGAGAAGGCTGCGGAAGAGAGCGCGGAAGAGGTATCATCAGCGCTTAAAGGCGCGGATATGGTATTCGTGACCTGCGGTATGGGAGGCGGTACGGGTACCGGAGCGACGCCTGTCGTTGCCAGGATCGCGAAGGAATTAGGAGCGCTGACGGTCGGCGTTGTAACGAAGCCGTTCCGTTTTGAATCCAAGACGCGCATGAACAACGCCCTCTCAGGGATCGAGAAGCTTAAGGAGAGCGTAGATACACTGATCGTGATCCCTAATGACAAGCTGCTCGAGGTGGTAGACCGCCGGACGACCATGCCGGAGGCGCTTAAGAAGGCGGATGAGGTATTACAGCAGGGTATTCAGGGTATTACGGACCTGATCAATGTACCGGCGCTGATCAACCTTGACTTTGCCGACGTTCAGACTGTAATGACGGACAAGGGTATAGCACATATCGGTATCGGACAGGGAAGAGGCGACGACAAGGCTCTCGAAGCCGTGAAGCAGGCGGTTTCCAGTCCGCTGCTTGAGACGACGATCGCCGGAGCGTCCCACGTGATCATCAATGTATCAGGTGATATCACTCTGATGGATGCATCCGATGCGGCTGAGTACGTACAGGATCTCGCAGGAGAGGATGCGAATATTATCTTCGGAGCTATGTATGACGATTCCAGAACAGACGAGGCGACGATCACCGTGATCGCTACCGGTCTTCACAACGTAGGCGGAAGTGCGTCCAAGCTTAAGTCAAGGCTTGAGACGCCGAGGAATTCTTCCATCGCCCACGGCGGAGTGGATATGCGCAGTCCTGTGTATGAGAGGCCACTGCAGCCAGGCGGGCAGGGAGGCGGAAGGCTTGACTACGGTATGGGCGCACCGAAGGGAAGCGGCGCGACTGCGATGCCGAGGCGCCCGGTAGGGGGAACTGCACCTTCTCTGGATACACCAAGGACTCCAAGCAGCAAGGTGAAGGAGCAGTCTATTAAGATACCAGATTTTTTTAAGAAGTAAGCGGTATATTTTGAGACAATACAGATTCGGACACATTAATTGTGTCCGGGTCTTTTTATGTCCGAGGATCTTTGTGCGAACATTTCGGGATTATGTGCGCATTTTTTACTTTATTCGGGGAGATTTGACAAAAGTTTTCAGCATTCTCCAGTTTATTCTCTTATAATTCTTTCTTTTATGTCAAAAAAGGATACAAAGTATTGTACCTCCGATTGAACAAATCCCCACAAATTCATTTTCATGCAAACTATATCTTGTGGTCAATTAAGACTGTCGAACGATAATTGTGATTCATCCCACCATATGACAAAATCTTTTCGCATCAGCTCGTATAATTAATCTTGCTTAAGTAACCAATCGATTTTGTGTCACTGATCGTTTTTATGAAGGAAGAAGGTGGAACGTGCATTATGAATTGTACATAGACGTATTTTTCCTGGAAAATTTTACGATGGATCTTATCATTCTTGTGATGATCCGTAAGGTCCTGAAGTGCTCCGCAGCTTATGGGCGAATCGTCCTGGGAGCGGCGGCGGGAGCGCTTCTGACCTGCCTGATCGTAAGTATTCCGGTTCCGTATGCGCCGGTGAAATTCATATTGTTCCATTGTCTGCCCGGTATTGCAATGATCAAAGCAGGGCTTGGTATATCCGGTACAAGGGAAATCATAAGAACATGGGTATTGCTCTATGTCTGCGGTTTCCTGACAGGCGGGGTGTTCCAGTTCTTGGGGCAGTATGTACGGACAGGAAGTCTTTTTCTGGTGCTGGCGGCCGTAAGCTTCTTCATGGTATCGGGAATCTGGAGCCTGCTTACCTATCTGGCAAGACAGAGCCGGTACAGATGCCAGGTAATTCTTATGCGGGGAGCAAGAAGCCGGAGAGTACAGGCGTTGATCGATACGGGAAACTGCCTGAAGGATGATATTACAGGAAAACCGGTCAGTATTATTGATAAAAAGGTGATAGAAGAACTTTATGGCGGAAAAGACATTGCTGGAATACGGTATATTCCATATCACTCTATCGGAAAAGCGGAAGGTGTAATGCCATTGATCACGCTGGATGGGATGTATGTATGCAGAAAAGAAAAGGAATGGATTGAGAAGCCGCTGGCGGCCATCTGTGAGGAGGATATGACGGCTGACCGTTATGAGATGATTTTGAATCCCGACGTTCTCGGGAGTGTAAATTAATTGTGGAATGAAGGATATGGTGACCGGCCAAAGGCTTGGACCGGTTACAACAGGAGGAGTAGATTATGGTAATAAGAGTTGCAGTACCGCATCATTTTAAACTGAAGGTAGTTCCGGATCTTCGCACGCTGTTTTTCCCGGATAAGAGAGACGTTCACTATATCGGAGGTTCGGATATCCTGCCGGCGCCGCTTGACACGAGCGAGGAGACGGCTGCGATAAACGAACTGGGGTCAGAGGATGATGAGACGGCAAGGAAGCTTCTGATCGAGCACAATCTGAGGCTGGTGGTATATATCGCGAAGAAATTCGATAACACCGGCGTTGGAGTGGAAGATCTGATCTCTATCGGAACGATCGGGCTTATCAAAGCCATCAATACATTTAACCCGGATAAGAATATCAAGCTGGCGACCTACGCTTCCCGCTGTATTGAGAATGAGATCCTGATGTATCTGAGGAGGAATAACAAGACGAAGATGGAGGTATCTATCGATGAACCTCTGAATGTGGACTGGGACGGCAATGAGCTGCTGCTGTCGGATATTCTGGGAACGGATGAGGATACGATCTATAAGGATCTGGAAAATGAGGCGGAACGGAAGCTTCTGATCAAGGCGATTAACCGCCTGTCCGGAAGAGAGCGGACCATCATAAAGATGCGCTTTGGCCTGGGAATGCCCGACGGGGAGGAGCGTACTCAGAAGGAGGTTGCGGACCTTCTGGGGATTTCTCAGTCCTACATATCGCGTTTGGAAAAGAAGATTATGCAGAGATTAAAGAGGGAAATGGTGAAATATTCGTAGAAAAAAGATAGAAATGTCGATATTTTCAGAAAAATAGTGCAAAATGCTCCAAGAAGATGCTATAATAAAAAGAAAAAGGGGTTGAACGTATGAGACTTAGCTTTATTGGAGCGGCCCATGAAGTAACAGGAAGCTGTCATTATCTGAATGCGTGCGGGAAGAATATCCTGGTTGACTGCGGTATGGAGCAGGGACCGGATCTGTATGAGAACCAGGAGCTTCCTGTTCCCGCAGGAGAGATTGATTTTGTTCTGCTGACACACGCGCACATCGATCACTCGGGTAAGATTCCGCTTTTGTGCCGGCAAGGATTTAAAGGAGAGATCGTAACAACGTTTGCCACGTCAGACCTGTGCAATATCATGCTTCGTGACAGCGCTCACATTCAGGAATTTGAAGCGGAGTGGCGGAACCGTAAGGGAAGAAGAAGCGGGGAGGAGAAGTTTGAACCGCTGTATACGATGGAGGATGCGGACGCTGCCATCAAGCTTCTGGCGCCCTGTGATTATGAACAGCGGATCACTCTGTGCGAGGGAATCGACGTACAGTTCCATGATATGGGACATCTGCTTGGCTCTGCCAGCATCGAGGTATGGATCACGGAAGACGGGGTCACGAAGAAGGTTGTCTTCTCAGGCGACGTGGGGAATGCGAACCAGCCGATCATCAAGGAACCGCAGATGGTGAAGGATGCGGATTATATCGTGATCGAATCTACTTACGGGGATAGGACGCACGGCGATGTGATCCCGGATTATATCGGAGAGTTTACGAGGATCTTAAGGGAGACATTTTCCAAAGGCGGCAATGTCGTCATTCCGTCGTTTGCGGTTGGGCGTACACAGGAGCTTCTGTATTTTATCAGGGAGATCAAGGAGAGAGATCTGCTGCCGGAGTTCCCAGGATTCGAGGTCTATGTAGACAGTCCGCTGGCGATCGGAGCAACGAATGTATTTAACAAGAATGTAAAGTCCTGTTTTGACGAGGAGGCGATGGCCTTGGTGGAGCGGGGGATCAACCCACTCTTGTTCCCGGGTCTTAAGACGACGATCACCAGCGACGAGTCCAGGATGATCAATTTTGATGAGAAGCCGAAAGTAATCCTGTCTGCATCCGGTATGTGTGAAGCAGGACGAATCCGGCACCATCTGAAGCATAATCTGTGGCGGCCGGAGTGTACCATCTGTTTCGTGGGTTATCAGGCGATCGGGACGCTTGGGCGCGCGCTGATCGAGGGCGCGCAGAGTGTGAAGCTGTTCGGTGAGAATATCACGGTGAATGCGAAGATCGAGGTACTTAGAGGTATCAGCGGCCATGCGGATATGAACGGGCTGTTAGACTGGCTTGGGGGATTTGAGAGACGGCCGGAACGGGTCGTTGTCGTGCACGGCGAGGATACTGTTACCGAGCATTTTGCGAGCCTGGTAGAAGAGAAGTTCGGATATCCGGCGTTTGCGCCGTATTCGGGCGGGACGATCGATCTGATGACAGGCGAGATCCTGACCGAGGGTGTGAAGGCTCCGAAGAAGGCGGTGCAAAAACCTGCGGTTACACGTGCGGTTCACGCGTTCCAGCGCGTGGTTGCGGCTGCGAAGAGGCTGCTTGAGGTGGTATACAAGAACGAAGGGCTGGCGAATAAGGAGCTGGCGAAGTTTGAGACCCAGATACAGAATCTTGCGGATAAGTGGGATCGGTGACGGTCTTGTCAAGGACTAAAACTTTTTTTATTTTTTGAATAAGCGAATATGACTCCTGCCAAATGAGAATCATTTTACTATACAAAGATTCATATTTATTCATTTGGTAGGAGGATTTTCGATTATGGCACAGGGAAAAGTAGAGATATGCGGAGTGAATACGGCGAAGCTTCCGGTCTTGAAAGAAGAAGAGAAGGAGGCTTTGATCGCGCGCATCAAGGCGGGCGACGCTAAGGCGAAGGAAGAGTACATCAAGGGGAATCTTAGGCTTGTGTTAAGCGTGATCAAGCGTTTCGGCGCAAGTAATGAGAATCCGGACGATCTGTTCCAGATCGGCTGTATCGGGCTTATAAAGGCGATCAATAACTTTAACACAGAACTGGATGTGAAGTTCTCCACTTATGCCGTGCCGATGATCATCGGTGAGATCAGGCGCTATATGAGAGACAATAATTCGATCCGGGTCAGCCGTTCGCTGCGTGATACCGCGTATAAAGCGATCTATGCCAAAGAAAATTATGTGAAGCGCAACCTAAAGGAACCCACGGTCCAGGAGATCGCGGAGGAGATCGGGATCTCAAAGGAGGATATCGTATTTGCGCTGGACGCGATCCAGGTGCCTATGAGCCTGCAGGAGCCTGTCTATAATGACGGCGGAGACGCCCTCTACGTGATGGATCAGATCAGCGACACTAAGAATAAAGAAGAAAAATGGGTAGAAGATCTCTCCTTAGAGGCAGCCATGGAGCATCTTGGAGAGCGGGAACGCTACATCATCAAGCTTCGATTCTTCGAAGGCAAGACCCAGATGGAGGTAGCCGAAGAGATCCGTATCTCCCAGGCCCAGGTCAGCCGTCTCGAGAAGAATGCCCTCCGCATCATGCGCCAATATCTGTCTTAAATTAGGAAAATATCATCCCTTGCAGCTTGCTGCAGGGGATTTGCTATATTAACATATATGAAAAAGTCCCTTTCCCCCTATTGCATTTTTTCTATGTCTATAATATGATTAGTGCATGGAGGATATTTATGTTATGAAAGCATGTATATTTGATCTGGACGGAACACTGACCGATACACTGGAATCCCTGACATACTCTGTGAACGAGACCCTTAAGGAGATGGAGCTGTCTCCGATTACGGACAAGGAGTGCGAGAGCTTCGTAGGCAACGGCGCGAAGGTCCTGATGGAATGCTCGCTTCGTGCCGCGGGGGAAGAGAACCTTGACAGGCTTAATGAGGCGATGGAGAGATACGGACGTATATTTGACGCCAATTGTACATATCATGTAACACCCTATGATGGTATAGAAGAGATGTTAGGACGCCTGAAGGAGAGCGGGATACGGCTCGGAGTTTTATCGAATAAGCCGCATCAGCAGACGGTGAAGGTAGTCAGGGAGATATTCGGAGAAGATATATTCGACTGTGTACAGGGACAGCAGGAGACTGTTGCAAGAAAACCGGATCCGGCGGGGGTATTCCGGCTGATGGAGAAGATGCAGGTGACAGAGGAGGAATGTCTGTACGTCGGAGATTCAGAAGTAGATATCCGAACAGGAAGGAATGCCGGGGTGAAGACCGTCAGCGTGACATGGGGGTTTAGGACCAGGGAAGAACTGGAGGCTGCAGAGGCAGGGACGATCATAGACATACCGGGAGAATTGCTGCAGTATGTGTAAGAACTGTATGGACTCTCAGGATCATTTGCTGTTGATCTTAAGAGTACACGAATGGCTAAGGGAGGTTTGATAAGATGTATGAATACGATGAAGATTGTCTGAAAGCTTTTATAAGGAATCAGAGAAGGCTGTTTGACGAGCCGGTAGCGGAGACGCTTGAAGAGGCCGAGGCATTTTTAGAAGACTGTATGGCCGTGGTTGTGGACAGTATTGAAGAGGTGAGGGATTTCCTCAGGGAAGAGGGCGTGGATGTAGAGGGGATGTCGTCAGAAGAACTGGAGGAAGCCTCAGAGGTATTCGCCGTTCCGGGAGGAAGATACCTGATCGTGGAAGGTTAGCATACGAAAAGCCGTAACTACTTGGTAGTTTCGGCTTTTTTCAGTGCTTCCTCGATGGCGTTGATAATGACCTGTGAGGTGTAAGGGTTGCTGTCGGAATATTGGATGTTCTCCAGGGATTGCTTGTCGTATACCTGCTCCGCGATATCTTCGATAGCCGGCTGGATCAGCGGGAACATGGCCGCCACGGTTTCATCCAGATTGGAGAAGCGGATGGAGTTGATGTGGGATTCGTCCACGGTTACCTCTACTTCGAGGGCGGTGTTGTTGAGAGTGACCGTGGAGGTATAGACTCCCGGCATATATTTTTCCTCATAGCTTCTGGTCTCTTTATTCTTGGGAAGGAACATGAACAAGAGCAGTACGATCAGTATGACGGCCAGTGCGGCAAAGACTGCTGTGTAGATGATCTCCTTCATATGCAATACGACTATTTTGGTTTTGGAACTCATAAAAGACCCCCCTGTATTGAGTATGTATATGTTCTTTTTTATAATGTATGAGAAAAGAATAGAAATTATTCGTTTCTTTTGCGTGACAAATCCGTTCTGTTCTTGTATAATAGGAATCCGAGGTGAATAGGATGTTTATAATTGTAGGACTTGGGAATCCAACACTGCAATATGCGGGAACCAGGCATAATGCAGGATTTGATGTCATAGATGTCCTTGCGGACAAATATAATATTTCTGTAGACAGCAGAAAGAACCGGGCGTTTGCCGGAATGGGAATGATCAGAGGCCAGAAGGTGATCCTGGCAAAGCCTCAGACTTATATGAATTTGAGCGGAGAGAGTGTGAGAGGCTTTGTGGAGTATTATAAGGTCGCGAAGGAAGACGAGCTTCTGGTAGTCTATGACGATGTGAGTTTGGATATGGGGCAGTTACGCATCCGTAAGAAGGGAAGCGCGGGCGGCCATAACGGAATTAAGAATATCATAGCGAATCTTGGAACCGAAGTGTTCCCCAGGATCAAAGTAGGCGTGGGAGAGAAGCCCAAGGGATATGATCTGGCGGATTATGTGCTTGGACATTTTTCCAGAGCCGAGAGAGAGCTTATGGCGGAAGGCTATGAGAAGGCCGTCAGCGCCATTGAATCAATCCTTGATGACGGAATAGAGGCGGCTATGAATGTGTATAATAGGAAGGCAAAGCCTAAGCCTAAGGAGGCATAAGAGATGCAAGCCTTGATCAGGCCATTGAAGGAGTTGGCAGAGTTTGAAGAGCTCTGCAGGAATCGGACAAAAGGACCGGGAATGATACGCGTAAGCGGATGTGTCAATTCCCAGAAGACCCATATGATGTATGCACTGAGCGATGGCTTGAAATACAAAGTCATTGCCTGTTCTGGTGAGTCGAAGGCGAAGCAGATCTATGAGGAGTACCGTTTCTTAGATCCGCAGGCGTATTTCTATCCGGCCAAGGACCTTCTGTTCTATCAGGCGGACTTACGAAGCAAGGAACTGCTCAGGCAGCGTATGGAGGTGCTCCAGGCGGTGGCGGAAGGCGGTCCTCTTACGGTGGTCGCAAGCTTTGATGCATTCATGGATTCGCTGATACCCAAGGAACAGCTTGAAGAGAGATTCCTTCATATCAGGAATGACAGCGCCGTCAAGCTTGAGGATATTCTAAGAAGGCTTGCGGATCTTGGATATGACAGGGAGGTTCAGATCGAAGGACATGGCCAGTTCTCGGTCAGGGGCGGGATCCTGGACGTATATCCGCTGACGGAAGAGCTGCCGGTGCGTATTGAGTTCTGGGGGGATGAGGTGGATTCCATCAGAACCTTCGATGTGGAGACGCAGAGATCCATTGAGAATCTGACAGAGATCTCTATCTGTCCGGCCGCAGAATTTCCTAAGGAAGGGGAGCGCAGGGTGTCGTTCCTTGATTATTTCCCCGCTGATGAGACGATCCTGTTCTTAGACGAACCGGTGCGCCTGATCGAAAAGGGGCAGGGCGTGGAAGAAGAATTCATGGAAGCTCAGAAGAAGCGCGTAGAGAGCGGCTATGAGATGACTGACGCAGAGGTGCTGCTGTACTCCGCCGGGAAGATACTGGATCGGATGAATACTTACAGCAGCATTGGTTTTTTTGCGCTGGATATGCGCTGCAAAGGCTTAGATGCCAGAGAGTCTTACAGTTTGCAGACGAAGAGTGTGAATCCGTACAACAGCAGTTTTGATATGCTGACGCAGGATCTTAAGAGGCTTAAGAGAAACGGATACCGAGTGGTACTGCTGTCCGGTTCGCGCACCAGGGCGAAGCGTCTTGCAGAAGATCTGAGAGATTATAACTTAAGCAGCTTTTACAGCGACGATATGGACCGGGAAGCAAGTCCCGGGGAGATTATGACGGCATACGGGCACGTGGCCTGCGGGTACGAGTATCCGATGCTGAAATACACGGTGATCTCGGAGACAGACATCTTCGGGAAGGTAAAGAAGAAGAAAAAGAGAAAGCTCTATGAAGGGCGTAAGATACAGGATTTCGCGGAGCTGAAGCCGGGGGATTATGTGGTTCATGAGAATCACGGACTCGGGATCTACCAGGGGATCGAGAAGATAGAGGTCGACAAGATCTCCAAGGATTATATGAAGATATCCTATGCCCAGGGCGGGAATCTGTATATTCCGGCAACCCAGCTCGATCTGATCCAGAAGTATGCCAGCGCAGACGCGAAGAAGCCGAAGCTTAACAAGTTAGGTACCCAGGAGTGGAACCGGACGAAGACAAAGGTGCGGGGCGCTGTAAGGGAGATCGCCAGGGATCTGGTGAAGCTGTATGCTGCCCGGCAGAATCAAGAGGGGTATGTGTACGGAGAGGATACCGTCTGGCAGAAGGAATTCGAGGAGATGTTTCCGTTCGAGGAGACGGAGGATCAGCTTCTTGCTATCGAGGCGGTCAAGCGGGATATGCAGAGCCGTAAGATCATGGACCGCCTGATCTGCGGGGATGTGGGGTACGGCAAGACAGAGATCGCGATCCGTGCGGCGTTCAAAGCCGTACAGGAGGATAAGCAGGTAGTATATCTGGTGCCGACAACGATCCTTGCACAGCAGCATTACAATACGTTTCTGCAGCGGATGAAGGATTTTCCGGTCCGGGTGGACCTGATGTGCCGTTTCCGGACTCCGGCGCAGCAGAAGAAGACGGTGGAGGATACGAAACGTGGTCTGGTCGATATTGTGATCGGGACTCACCGGGTGCTTGGGAATGACATCAAGTTCAAGAATCTGGGTCTTCTGATCATCGATGAGGAGCAGCGGTTCGGTGTTCAGCATAAGGAGAAGATCAAGCGGCTTAAGGAGAACGTAGACGTGCTGACGCTGACGGCGACGCCGATTCCGCGGACACTTCATATGAGCCTTATAGGGATCAGGGATATGAGCGTCCTTGAAGAAGCGCCTAATGACCGTATGCCGATCCAGACCTATGTGATGGAATATAATGACGAGATGGTGCGGGAAGCGATCGAGCGGGAATGTGCAAGAGACGGCCAGGTATATTATGTCTATAACAGGGTGGAGGATATTGCGGAGATCACTGCGCATATCCAGAAGCTAGTCCCGGAGGTTACCGTGGAATTCGCCCACGGGCAGATGCGTGAGCATCAGCTTGAGAAGATCATGTATGAATTCATCAACGGCGAGATCGACGTACTGGTATCAACGACGATCATTGAGACGGGGCTGGACATCTCCAATGTCAATACTATGATCATCCACGATGCGGACCGGCTGGGGCTGTCCCAGCTATATCAGCTCAGAGGAAGAGTGGGGCGGTCCAACAGGATGGCCTATGCATTCCTTCTGTACCGCAGAGACAAGATGTTAAAGGAGATCGCGGAGAAGCGCCTGGCAGCGATCCGGGAGTTTACCGACCTTGGTTCGGGATTTAAGATCGCCATGCGCGATCTCGAGATCCGGGGCGCTGGGAATCTTCTGGGAGCAGAGCAGCACGGGCATATGGAAGCGGTGGGATATGATATGTACTGCAAGATGCTCAATGAGGCGGTAAAGCATCTGAAAGGCGAGATGGAAGAGGAGACGTATATGACGACTCTGGATCTGAATGTGGACGCTTATATTCCGGACAGCTATATTCCCAATGAGTATCAGAAGCTGGATATCTATAAGCGTATTGCCGCTATCGAGAATGAGGAAGAGAAGGATGACATGGCGGAAGAGCTGACGGACCGCTTCGGAGACATTCCTAAGAAGGTTGAGAAGCTTTTAGAAGCGGCGGGTCTGAAAGCTCTGGCGCACAGCGTGTATGTAACTGCCGTAGAGCAGAAGGGCGAGACGTATTATTTTACAATGTACGAAAAAGCCAGGATACAATCCCGGAAGATACCGGAATTGCTGGATCAGTTCAGAGGAGAGCTGTCCATCAAGGCAGATACGGCCAATCCCTGTTTTATCTATGAGAGGAAGAGAAAGAACACGAAAGATAAGGGGATGGACGCCCTGACAGTTGTGAAAAATGTGTTAATTGGGATGAAGGGATTGATTGAGTCATAAAAAAGGGATATAATGATAAAGTCTGTTGATATACTTAAGGAGGTTTTAGAGAGATGAAAAGGAAGATAGTGATGCTCATAATGGCGGGGATGCTGACGGTAACTTCCCTTGCCGGCTGCAGCTCATTTAAGCCGGAGGACGTGGTGGCAACGGTAGAGGATCAGGAGATCACGGCGGAGGTTGCGAATTTCTATGCGAGATATGTGCAGGCGCAGTATGAGACATATTATTCAGCATTTCTTGGAGAAAATATGTGGGAATCCGAAGCTTCGGAGGGTAAGACCTATGAAGAGTCGGTCAAGGATTCCGTCTTGCAGACCTTGGAGGATATGGTGCTGTTAGAGCAGCATATGAAGGAATATGAAGTGTCCATTTCCGAGGCTGAGGAGCAGGTGATCAAGGATTCGGCGAAGGCGTTCGACGAGGTGAATGCCTTAGAGGACAAGGAGAAGGTATCCGGCTCTGAGACAGCAGTGAAGCGCGTGCTGACTCTTATCGCGATCCAGCATAAGATGCAGGATGCGATCCAGAGCGGTGCGGATACGGAGGTGTCCGATGAAGAGGCTGCGCAGAAGAGTCTGCAGTATGTAGAATTCTCTTATACTGTTGAGAGCGAAGAAGAGGATGAAGAGAAGGAAGACGATAAGGACGGCGATAAGAAGGAAGAGTCCAGGGAGATGACGGACAAGGAGAAGAAGGAGCTTCAGAAGAAGGCGGAGGAATTCGCCAAGGCTGCCAAGGGCGAGGCGGATTTTGAAGCTTATGCCAAAGGGAAGGAATTAGAAGTACAGAAGACGACCTTTGATTCCAAATCCGTGTCCCCGTCAGAGGACCTGATTAAGGCGGCGGACAAGCTTAAGGAAGGCGAGACGACAGGTGTCATCAAGACGGACGACGGATGTTATGTCGCCAGGGTGACGAGCCTTCTCGACCGCGAGGCGACCGACGCTAAGAAGGATACCATTGTCAGTGAGAGGAAGCAGGAGTTATATACGGATACCTGCAAGAAGTGGCGCGACGACGCGAAGATCACGGTGAATGACGAGGTATGGGGGAAGATCGGTTTCAAGGATCTGAAGGTTAAGATGAAGGAAGTAAAAGAAGATCCATATTCGAATGCCGTCCAGACAGACGATGTGGCAGATGCCAAGGATGCCGCAGAGGGTGAGAACGAATAACAGATGCGGATCAATAGAATGGGGCTGTCCGGCATATCATCAGTATACCGGACAGCCCCGTTTTCGGCTATTGCATGACGGATGTGAGGAGTTCGTTCACCAGCTTGCCGTCTGCTTTGCCCTTGACCTTAGGCATCAGGACCTTCATGATCCGCCCCTTGTCTTTGGCAGCGGGGGCTTCGATGCCAAGCTCTGAGAGAGTCGCGCTGATCACTTCCCGGATATCGGCTTCACCCATCATCTTAGGGGCATACTGTTCTAAGACGGCGAGTCGCCTGGTACATTCTTCGATGATATCCGTGCGGTCGCCGGGCGCCATCTCCAGCGCTTCTTTCGTCTGCTTGATCTCTTTTAAGACGACCTGGACTTCTTCCTCTTCGGTTAAGTCCCCGCGTTTGTCGATTGCTTTATTCTTAAGGGCTGCAAGCAGCATGGACAGTGTCTCTTTGGTTTCTTTGTCACCGGCTTTCATGGCTTTGAACATATCGCCGCGGACTTCTTCAATCTTACTCATATCGATCCCTCCTGAATTTAGTCTGAGTGCAATGGTTATACCAGGTATACCCGGTCTTCATTATACAAGATAAATATTTATTCTGCAAGGCAAATGGAATATAGGATATTCAAACATGAAATCACTGCATTCGCGCAATATCTATTGCCTGGATCATGCAAATTTGTTACCATAGGTTCAACAGAAAGGAAGTGAGCATATGGTGATACAGGACAGTTATATCACGATTGCCTGGCTGGTGCTTCTGATCATCCTGCTGATTGTTGAGATCATCACGGTGGGGCTTACGAGTATCTGGGCGGCCGGCGGGGCGTTGGCGGCGCTGCTCCTGAATATCCTTGGACTCTCGCTGATGTGGCAGGTAGTTGCGTTTTTTGCGGTGACCTTTGTGCTTCTGATCTTTACAAGGCCGTTTGCGGTGAGATTCATCAATACGCAGCGTGAGAAGACGAACTATGAAGGGATCATCGGCAAGACTATCCGCATCGCGGAGAGAGTGGACAATATCAGGCAGACAGGGATGGCAATTGTAAACGGCCAGGAATGGACGGTACGGGCAGAGAGGGACGACCTTATCCTGGAACCGGAGATGCTGGCGAAGGTAGTGAACATATCAGGCGTTAAGCTGATAGTAAAAGAGTATGAGGAGGAATAGGAATGGAAGGTATCATTGGATTGGTAGTCGTTGTTATAGTTGTGTTGATCGTATTACTGCTTCTGATCTCCTGTATCAAGATCGTGCCGCAGGCAAAGGCAATGGTCGTGGAGCGTCTGGGAGCGTATCAGGCAACCTGGAGTACGGGGCTTCATTTTAAAGTGCCGATCATCGACAGGGTTGCAAGAAGAGTGGACTTAAAGGAGCAGGTCGTTGATTTTGCGCCGCAGCCGGTGATCACGAAGGATAACGTTACCATGCGGATCGACACGGTAGTGTTCTATCAGATCACGGATCCGAAGATGTTCTGCTACGGTGTTGCGAATCCGATCATGGCGATCGAGAATCTGACGGCGACGACGCTCCGTAACATCATTGGTGATCTGGAACTGGATCAGACATTGACCTCCAGAGAGACCATCAACACGAAGATGCGCGCCTCCTTAGATGTGGCGACAGATCCATGGGGGATCAAGGTGAACCGTGTAGAGCTTAAGAACATCATCCCGCCGGCAGCCATCCAGGATGCGATGGAGAAGCAGATGAAGGCAGAGCGTGAGCGCCGCGAGGCGATCCTGCGTGCGGAAGGTGAGAAGAAGTCTACGATCCTGGTGGCGGAAGGCCATAAGGAATCTGCGATCCTGGATGCGGAGGCTGAGAAGCAGGCAGCCATCTTACGCGCAGAGGCTCAGAAGGAAGCCATGATCCGTGAGGCAGAAGGTGAGGCGGAAGCGATCCTTAAGGTACAGAAGGCGAATGCAGACGGTATCCGTTTCCTGAAGGAAGCAGGAGCCGACGAGGCTGTGCTTACTATGAAGAGCCTGGAGGCATTCGAGAAAGCAGCCGACGGCAAGGCGACGAAGATCATTATCCCGTCGGAGATACAGGGTATCGCAGGCCTTCTAAAGAGTGCCAAGGAGGTAATGACAGAGTAACAGAAGTCTTGATGAAGGACAGAATATAGACAGGGAAGGGAGGCAGCGTTATGACACATGTATTGATTCTTGAGGACGACAGGGCTTCTATGGAGGCTCTCGGGAAGATCCTTACAGAGTATTCGGAAGAAATCTGTGTGCACGCTGCCTCTTCTTATCCTGAGGCGAAGGAGCTGCTTGACGGAGATATCCGGTTCGGCCTTTTCCTCCTGGATGTGAATCTGGGAGGAGAGAACCGCGAAGATATCGGAGGCATCTTGTTTGCGAGAGAGATCAGAGAGAAGTTCTGCTATACATTTACCCCTGTAGTCATGGTCACGTCTGTGGGGGCGATGGAGATGCAGGCATACAGGGAACTGCACTGTTATCAGTATATCATGAAGCCGTTTCGTCCAGAACAGGTGATAGAGGTCGTTAGGAAGGTCCTTGACCGGGATAAGCAGGAGGAGCCGCCGTCTGTGGTGGTGAAGCGTGACGGGGTCAATTATCAGGTCAGGTGTGAGGAGATCCGCTATATAGAGGCGGTGCACCGCGGAATCCGGCTTCATATGAAGGGTGAGACCTGGGATGTGCCTTATGTGACGCTTAAGCAGATCTTGCTGAAGGTTCCGGGAGAGATGTTCTTACAGTGCCACCGGATGTTTGCCGTGAACCGGCGGGAGGTGGAATATTATGATACGGTGAACCGTATCGTGAAGCTTAAGGACTGTGCGGACGTGATCGAGATTGGTGTGACTTACAAGGCGGAGATCGGGAGGATTGTCAGTGGTAAGCTGGGTTAGAAGATTTTTATATCGTATATTTTGTGTGGTCGCGCTGCTGGTATCCGTCTATCTGATCGTGGATTTTCTGGTCAGCGGTACGTTTGATTACAGGATCTTTACCATGTTCCTCTTATTGGTTGTGGTGGAGATCTGGGGGATCATCGACTGGCGGAAGAACTATCTTATGATGCGGCAGAAGGAATCGGAGCTTAAGCTGTATCAGCATTATATCAGGCCTCTGGAGGAGTTGGTGAAGGAGATCCGTGCCAAGCAGCACGAGTTCGACAACCATGTCAATGCGATCCTGAACATGCATCTGACGGTAGGGGACTATGATGAACTGGTGGCGCGTCAGTCCGCGTATATCACGGAGGTGCTGAGGGATGATGACAGCAGGAGATACCTGCCGCTGCTTAGGATCAGCGACAAGGTACTGGCGGGATTCCTCTACAGTAAGATCGTCCGCGCGCCGTCTTATGTGAAGACGGAGGTGAATGTGAAGAGCCTTGAGATCATCTCGGGCATCTCGGAGCATCATCTGATCGAGATCGTCGGGACGCTTGTGGATAATGCTTACGAGGCCTGTACCAGGGAGCTGAACAAGGTATCTATGGAACTGGATTCGGAGAATGACAGGCTGGTGTTCTTGATCCGCAACCAGGTCTGCGGCATGAAGATGGAGGACGTCAGCAGATTCTTTGAGAAGGGATATTCTACGAAGCAGGATGCCGACAGGCACGGGCTTGGCCTGTATAATGCGAAGCTGCTGGTTGGGAGGTATCATGGAGATATCACGGTAAGCCTTGATAAGTCGGATGAGAAGGATGAGATCTGTATGAAGATCGTGGTATGATACCGTATCGGGGAGGGATGAAGGTCCTTCCTTTTTTGACGTATTTGATGAAGTATTTGCAGGATAAATGTGATACAATGTGTATAAGTGCACATCATGTTATACTGTGCGGCAGTTTTATCCGGCGCTCAGTATAGATGTCAGGGGATGGAAGGAGAGGACGATATGAGGAATCACGAAGTAACAAAAAGACAGCCATTACTGAATGAAGACGGATTCTTAAGAGAGCCTGGCTGGTCTAAGCGGCAGGTGCAGGTCTATGACCGGTCGAAGATCAAGTCGCCGGCGTTCCGTGTCAAGGAATGGGATTATTATCTCGTGTTAAATGAGGATTTTGCGGGGGCATTTACCATATCGGATGATGGGTATATCGGATTGCAGTCGGTGTCTTTGCTGAATTTCAAGGAAGGATGGGAGCATACGGAGACGATCCTGAATCCGTTCACCATGGGACGGCTTCATCTTCCGTCTTCTTCCAAGGAGGGGAATACGGTCTACCATGATAAGCGTCTGCATATGGAATTCCGCAAGGAAGGGGACAGAAGGAGGATATTGTGCAGATTCCGCAACTTCTGGCAGGGGAAGGAATTGGAGTGCAACATTACGCTTCGTGAGCCGCCGATGGATACGATGGTGATCGCGACCCCCTGGAAGAACAAAAGGGCGTTCTATTATAACCAGAAGATCAACTGTATGACGGCGGGCGGCAGCATGCGGTACGACAATAGAACATATACTTTTGATCCGGCGAAGGATTTCGGGACGCTTGACTGGGGACGGGGCGTGTGGACCTATGATAACCGATGGTACTGGGGGTCAGGCAATTGTATGATAGAGGGGAAGCCTTTTGGGTTCAACATCGGATATGGTTTCGGAGACACGGAGGCGGCGTCTGAGAATATCTTATTCTATGATGGGAAGGCGCATAAGCTTGACGACGTGACCTTCCATATCCCGGCGGATGATTATATGAAGCCGTGGAGATTCACCTCCAGCGACGGAAGGTTCGAGATGGATTTTGTTCCGGTACTTGACCGGGCGGCGAGGACTGCGGCGGTGATCATAGAGACGGACCAGCATCAGGTATTCGGACGGATGAGCGGTAAGGCTGTGCTGGATGACGGGCAAGTGATCGAGCTTAAGGACTTGATGTGTTTTGCGGAGGATGTGCATAATCGGTATTAGGAACATGTTAGAATTTTAATTAGGAAGTGTTCGTATGTTATGTGTGTTGTGGAAGAAGAGAAGGAACGGATTATATATATTGATCTGTGCGATTCTTGTAATGAGCTGTCTGCCTGTTCTGCAAGGTCAGGCAGAAGAGATGAAGAAGGAGGAGAAGATATACTGCGCTGCGTTCGGTGACAGTATTGCCAAGGGCTATGCAGGAAAGAAGCAGGAAGATCTGCAGAGTTATCCGCAGTTGGTTGCGGACACAGTGTCAAAGGAGACCGGGATTCCAACGGAATATGTGAATTATGCGAAGAACGGGCTGACTTCGGCAAGGCTGAATTCAGATGTCCTGAGTACGGAAGAAGCGGCTGTCTCTCTTGAGAAGGCAGACATCATTACGCTGACGATCGGCGCCAATGATCTGATGCAGGAATTCAAGCTTACGGTGCGGGAGATCCTGGAGACGGATCAGAGATTCACCAGTGCATATGATGCATTTGATGCGCTGCAGGAAGGGATAGAGAATAATCCGCTGCTGGTCATGAAGGTGCTGGGTATGCTGGAGGAATGGGATTATGCTGCGTTCGACGAACAATGGGTCATGGCGATGGAGACGATCTCGCAGCACAGGAAAGACGGCTCGCAGTTAGTGGTGACGGATATCTATAATCCGGTCAATCAGTTTGAGCTTCCGGGGACGATGAACCTGGTGGTGGACGAGGTCATCCAGAATATGAACCAGGTCATGTATGATCACGCGGAGGAATACGACTATCATGTGGTGGATCTGTTTGAATCTGAGATCTGTGAGCATACCCAGAGAGACGGACTGCACCCGGATCAGGAGGGGCAGAGATTGATCGCCGGGCTTGCGATGGAGAAGATTGATACCGGGCGTTTTATGGGGGAGCCGGAGAAAGAGATAGAAAAATCAATGCCTGCGAAGAAGAGCATAGGGCAGATTATCCTTGGCAATGTCAGGAAAGTGATCATAGCTGCTGTCGTTGTGATCGCGGCGTTAGCGGCAGGAGTGATCGCTGTCAGCAGGAAGCGCCGGAAAGCCTCTGTTTGAAAATATATTAGAAAATGAGGAATTCAAAGCATCCCAAGGTATAAAATTCCTTCGCTTACAGATAATAGTATCATCGTAACGAGTGATATGAAAATCTACAGATGGAGGAATTGATATATGAAAGCCACGGGTATTGTAAGGAGAATCGATGACTTGGGAAGGGTAGTGATCCCAAAGGAAATCCGCAGGACATTAAGGATCCGGGAGGGCGATCCCCTAGAGATCTTCACCGATCGGGAGGGCGAGATCATCCTGAAGAAGTATTCGCCGATCGGCGAGCTGTCGACCTTTGCCAGACAGTATGCAGAGAGCCTGTCGCAGACGGTGGGCTGCCTGGTATGTGTCTGCGATATGGACCAGGTCATTGCGGCGGCAGGAAACGGGAAGAAGGAGCTCCAGGACAAATATATCAGCAGGCAGTTGGAGCGGCACTTAGGCACCAGAACGCAGCTTGCGGCGTCGGCGGGAGAGAAGGCATATATTCCGGTCGTTGATACGCAGGATGAGGATTATGAGCATGAGGTGATCAGTCCGATCCTCTGTGAGGGAGATATTATCGGCGGCGTGATCCTCTTGTCCAGGGACGCGAAGAAGAAGCTTGCGGAGCTGGAGCAGAAGATGGCTGCATGCGCGGCGGCATTTTTGGGAAGCCAGATGGAACAATAGCATATGCAGGCAGCTGAATGATTTAAATAGAATAAACACGGAAGTTCCGTCATATCTTGTGGTAGAGAACTCGTATAACAACGCTTTGCAATGGAAAGCGGGTACAGGGATATGCGAAGTCTATATGCAAGGGAGGGACGGAATATGGAGAGAAAGCTTAAGAGAGATTCAAGGGTCATGTGGGTATTAAAATCGCTTCTGGCTTCTTACATCATCACAGGGATCCTGCTGATGCTTCTGGCAGTAGCGCTGTATAAGTTTGAACTGAATGAGAAGGCTGTGTCTGCCGCCATCATCGCGATCTACATTATGGCGACTCTGATCGGAGGCATCATCATCGGCAAGTTCGCCAGAGTGAGGAGATATCTGTGGGGGCTGGGTCTTGGGATCGGTTACTTTGCCCTGCTTCTTTTGATCACGCTTGGAGTATACCGTACTCTGAACGGGGATGCGGCGAATCTGGTGACCACGTTTGTCTTATGCGCGGGAGGCGGGATGGGAGGCGGAATGCTGTCATAAATAAAGTTATTGCGAAAATGCGGATGTGATGCTATAATAACAGAAGTTAAGCAAAGATAAGGAGGAACATGACCATGAAGCATGTAAAGACATTAAATACACAGACCATGAATAACAGCCTGAAGAAGGGCGGATGCGGCGAGTGCCAGACGTCCTGCCAGTCAGCATGCAAGACATCCTGTACGGTAGGCAATCAGACCTGCGAGCAGAAGAAATAATCAGATTCATAGAGAAGATTGAGACAGCGGTCTTTCGGTCGCTGTTTCTTGTTGTTTTTATTTTCAAATGAAAGGGGTAAAAAGCCTTGATTCATCAGTATCAGAATAACGGCTATAATATCGTCTTAGATGTTGTGAGCGGCGCGGTCCATGTGGTGGACCAGTTATGTTATGATGTGATCGCTGTGTTGTGCAGGGACTTCGAGGAGCCGAAGACACAGAAGCTTCGGGAACCGGAGGTCTTAGAAGCGCTGATCCGGGAATTAGGCGCAAAATACGGTCAGGATGAGATCACAGACGCACTGGCAGAGGTGACGGAGCTTGCAGAAGCGGGTCAATTGTTTGTGAAGGATACATATGAGAGTATGGTCGAAGAAGTGAAGAAGAGGAAGACGGTGGTGAAGGCGCTCTGTCTCCATATAGCCCATGACTGCAACCTTGCCTGCAAGTATTGTTTTGCAGAAGAAGGGGAATATCATGGCAGGCGTGCATTGATGAGTTACGAAGTGGGGAAGAAGGCGCTTGATTTCCTGATCGCCAATTCCGGGAGCAGGCGGAATCTGGAGGTGGATTTCTTCGGGGGCGAGCCGCTCATGAACTGGCAGACGGTGAAGGACCTTGTGGCCTATGGACGGCAGCAGGAGAAGATCCATGACAAGCATTTCCGGTTCACGGTGACGACCAACGGGGTCCTTCTGAATGACGAGATACAGGAATTCATTAATCAGGAGATGGACAATGTGGTCTTAAGCCTGGACGGACGCCGGGAGGTCAACGATCACATGCGCCCGTTCCGAAACGGGAAGGGCAGTTATGACCTGATCGTTCCGAAGTTCCAGAAGCTTGCTAAGAGCCGTAATCAGGAGAGATATTATGTCAGGGGGACATTCACCAGGGAGAACCTGGATTTCTCGGAGGATATCCTGCATTTTGCCGATCTGGGACTTACGCAGATGTCCATTGAACCGGTGGTGGGAGATGCAAGCGACCCCTATGCCATCCGCGAAGAAGACCTTCCAAAGATCATGGAAGAGTATGACAAGCTGGCCCGTGTCATGATTCAGCGGGAAAAAGAAGGAAAAGGTTTTCAATTCTTTCATTTTATGATAGACTTAGACGGTGGACCCTGTGTGGCGAAGAGATTGTCGGGATGCGGTTCGGGAACGGAGTATCTGGCGGTCACGCCGTGGGGGGATTTGTATCCGTGTCATCAGTTTGTAGGACAGGAAGAATTCCTGATGGGGAATGTGGACGAAGGTATCGTCAGACCGGAGATTGCGGATGATTTCCGAAGCTGTAATGTATATTCGAAGGAGAAGTGCAGGAATTGTTTCGCGAAATTCTACTGCAGCGGAGGATGTATGGCGAATGCTCATCATTTCCACGGTACGATCCATGACACCTATGATATAGGATGCGAGATGCAAAGAAAGCGTGTGGAGTGCGCGATTATGATAAAAGCTGCGCTTGCAGAATAGGAGCGCTTCGGGAAAGCCGGCTTGACAGGATTTTCCGGGAATACTTAAGGAGCAGAAAGGAAGTTAATCATGAAGAAAAACAAAGGTATCATTAGCCTGGTGCTGACAGCAGTGCTGATCGCATTGATGGGCTTCACGGTGATAGTCGGGTTCGGCAAGACCGGGACCGGCGCGATGAAGAATATCAAGCTTGGCCTGGATCTTGCAGGCGGCGTCAGCATCACGTACCAGGTAAAAGATGACAATCCGTCGGATGAGGCGATGAGCGACACCATCTATAAGCTTCAGAGACGTGTGGAGCAGTACAGTACGGAGTCAAGCGTTTATCAGGAAGGAAGCGACAGGATCAACATTGAGATTCCCGGCGTGACAGATGCTAACGCGATCCTGGACGAGCTTGGCAAGCCGGGTTCCCTGGAATTCAAGACCGAGGACGGGGAGACGGTGATCACCGGTGCGGATGTGCAGACGGCGTCTGCGAAGGCCAGTGAGGATAAGATGGGCAACCGGGAGTATACCATTGAGCTGAACCTGAATAAGGACGGAAAAGAGAAGTTCGCCAAGGCTACCAGAGAGAATATTGACAAGAAGATCTCTATTATCTATGACGGTGCGGAGATAAGCAGCCCGATCGTACAGACTGAGATCCCGGACGGACTGGCATATATCTCCGGGAACTTTACTTATGAATCGGCAGAGAATCTTGCTTCTACCATCCGAATCGGCGGACTGAAGCTGGAACTTGAAGAGCTGCGTTCGAACGTAGTAGGGGCCCAGCTTGGAGAACAGGCCGTCAGCACCAGCTTGAAGGCGGGCGCTATTGGTCTGGCACTGATCATCATCTTTATGATCTTCGTATATTACCTCCCGGGACTTGCGTCAGGGCTTGCGCTTCTGATCTATACGGAACTGGTACTGGTAATCCTGAATGCATTTAACATCACATTGACGCTGCCTGGAATCGCCGGTATCATACTCGGCATCGGTATGGCGGTAGATGCGAATGTAATTATATTTGCCCGTGTGCGTGAGGAGATGACCCGCGGGAAGAGCGTGAAGAATTCTCTGAAGACTGGATTCCAGAAGGCTATGTCAGCCATCGTGGACGGTAATGTGACCACGCTGATCGCTGCTGCGGTACTGTGGTTCAGAGGTTCCGGCCCGGTTAAGGGATTCGCGCAGACTTTGGCGATCGGTATTATCGTATCCATGTTTACCGCGCTTGTAGTGACAAGGCTGATCGTATTTGCCTTCTACGCGGTAGGGCTGCGTAAGGAGAGCCTCTATTACCGTCCAAGGAAAGAGAGAGAACCGATCGCATTCGTGGAGAAGAGGAAGCTGTTCTTCATCATTTCTGCGGTATTGATCATTGCGGGATTGGCCGCTATGGGAATCAATTCCTCAGGAGGAAAGGGAGCGTTTGCGTACAGCCTGGAGTTCGAGGGCGGTACTTCCACGAATGTGACCTTCAAAGAGGACTATTCTATAGATGAGATTGACGAGAAGATCGTTCCTGTAGTTGAGAAGGTGACAGGGGATAACAATGTACAGACCCAGAAGGTTGCCGGCACCAACCAGATCATCATCAAGACGGTGACTCTGGATCTTGACCAGCGTGAAGCTCTGAATCAGGCGATGGCAGATGAATTCAAGGTGGATGAATCCCTGATCACGGCTGAGAATATCAGTTCTACCGTAAGTAATGAGATGCGTCAGGACGCGGTTGTCGCTGTGATCGTTTCAACTATCTGTATGCTGCTCTATATCTGGTTCAGGTTCAAGGATATCCGTTTTGCGGCGAGCGCGATCCTTGCGCTTCTGCATGACGTCCTGGTGGTTATAGGCTTCTATGCGGTCGCAAGGATATCTGTGGGCAATACGTTTATCGCATGTATGCTTACGATCGTCGGATACTCGATCAACGCGACCATCGTAATATTTGACCGTATCCGCGAAGAGCTGCATTATCAGACGAAGAAGACGGATCTTGCCCAGGTAGTGAATAAGAGTATCACTCAGACGCTTACCAGAAGTATCTATACTTCACTGACAACGTTCGTGATGGTAGCGATCCTCTTCATCATGGGCGTGAGCTCCATCCGTGAGTTCGCGGCGCCGCTGATGATGGGTGTGATCTGCGGAGCGTACTCTTCCGTATGTATCACGGGCGCTCTGTGGTATGTAATGCGTACGAAGATCATTAAGAAATAATAAAAAAGAGCAGCCATCGTTGTAGGGGTATGACGTGGCTGCTCTTTATCACATGTAAGATGCAGGAGGATATAAGATGGAACGGTGGGTACTGTTGAGAAAGGGTGCGGATTTCGCGGCGATCGCCAGGCGGTTTCAGATCAGTCCAAGGCTTGCCTGTCTGATCAGAAACAGGGATGTGATTGGAGAAGATGCGATCGGAAGATATCTGAACGGCACGGCTTCGGATCTCTACGACGGAATGCTGATGAAAGGTATGGACAAGGCGGTTGAGATCCTGCGGGAGAAGATTAACGGACACCAGAGGATACGGGTCATCGGAGATTACGATATTGACGGAGTCAATGCAACCTACATACTGCTGGAGGGGATAGAGGCGCTTGGCGGGGACGTGGATATGGATATTCCTGACCGCGTCGCCGACGGCTACGGACTGAACCGCAGTCTGATCGAGCGTGCATACAGGGAAGGGATTGATACGGTTATTACCTGTGACAACGGTATTGCGGCGTCAGATGAGATCGCCTATGGGAAAAGCCTTGGAATGACGGTGATCGTGACGGATCATCACGAGGTGCCTTACGAGGAGGAAGGCGATGGCCGGCGTTACCTTCTTCCTCCTGCAGATGCAGTCATCGACCCGAAGCAGCCGGACTGCGGCTATCCGTTTAAAGGGCTGTGCGGAGCAGCCGTCGCATATAAGCTGGTAGAGGCGCTTGCCAAAATGATGGGAAGAGATGCAAAGGAGCTGGAGCATCTGATAGAAAATGTGGCGGTTGCTACGGTAGGGGACGTCATGGATCTGGAGGATGAGAACCGCATCTTCGTAAAAGAGGGGCTTAGAAGGCTTGGGAATACAGAGAACTTGGGGCTCAGGGCGTTGATCGAATGCACGAAGCTTGAAAGAGAGGAGATTCGGGCATATCACATCGGTTTCATACTGGGGCCGTGCCTGAATGCCAGCGGGAGGCTGGATACGGCGAAGAGAGCGTTAAAACTTCTGCGGGCAAGAGATCAGAGGGAAGCGGATGTGCTGGCGGGAGATCTGAAAGCCTTGAACGACAGCCGCAAGGACATGACGGAAACGGCGGTTGCCCAGGCAAAGGAGCAGGTGGAGAATGCCGGGCTTCATGCGGACAGGGTGCTCGTCGTCTATCTGCCAAAGTGTCATGAGAGCCTGGCAGGGATCGTGGCGGGAAGGCTGCGCGAGAGTTATTATAAACCGGTCTTTGTGCTGACGGACGCAGAGGAAGGGATCAAGGGTTCCGGCCGTTCCATTGAGGCATACCATATGTACGAGGAATTGAGCAAATGCAAGGATCTGTTCACGAAGTTCGGCGGACACAGACTGGCGGCAGGCCTGTCGCTTAAGAAAGAAGATCTTGCGGCATTTTGCCGGAGGATCAATGAGAACTGCAGCTTAAGCGAGGAGGACCTGACAGAGAAGGTGTCGATCGATATGGAGCTTCCGTTCTCCTGTGTGACGGAAGCTTTTATCCGGGAGCTCTCTATGATAGAGCCGTTTGGAAAGGGGAATACGAAGCCTGTGTTCGCGGTGAAGGATGCCGAGATCTTGAGCGGAAGGATCCTTGGAAAGAATCGCGATACGCTTAAACTCAAGCTTAAGGACGCATCCTTAGCGGTGATAGACGCCCTGTATTTCAAACATGCAGACGAACTGCTCGGGATGCTGAAAGAACGGTACGGGAAGAGGACGGTAGAGGAGATGCTTGCCGGCAGAAAGACGCAGATGACGCTGTCGGTCACCTATTATCCAGGGCTCAATGAGTATATGGGAAGGATTACGCCGCAGATTACCGTCACACATTACAGATAAGGATACTGCGGCAAATGCCGGACCCGCATAGTTTGGGTCGGGGTAACAGGGCAGCCTGCCTGTGAACATAACAAAATATTGAAAAACCGGAAGACTAATGCTATACTAAGGAAAGTATTATAATAGTATGGATAAACAGGAGTGGAGAATGTTATGAAACCGATTGAAGAGTACGTGAGAAGCATACCGGATTTTCCGGAACCGGGAATTATATTCAGAGATGTGACCAGCGTTCTGCAGGACGCTGACGGGTTGGCGCTGGCCATAGATCTGATGCAGGAGAAGTTGAGGGATGTAAAGTTCGATCTGGTGGTAGGGCCGGAATCCAGAGGATTTATCTTCGGGGTACCGATTGCCTACAATCTGCACAAACCGTTTGTCCCGATCCGCAAGAAAGGAAAGCTTCCGTGCGAGACGGTCTCGGTCAAGTACGAGCTGGAGTACGGCACGGCAGAGCTGGAGATCCATCGGGACGCGATCAAGCCGGGGCAGCGGGTTGTCATCATCGATGACCTGATCGCGACAGGCGGGACCAATGAAGCGATCATCAAGCTGATAGAAGATCTTGGCGGGGAAGTGGTGAAGACCGTGTTCCTGATGGAACTTGCAGGATTGAAGGGAAGAGAGAAGCTTGCAGGATATGATGTAGAAGCGGTGATCACATATCCTGGGAAGTAGAAGCAAGCAGTTAAGAAGGACAGAATATGAAAAGGGAGGGGGCGTTTGTGCATGTCTGGGACAACAACTTATGAAGCAATCGACGGCAGGATTGCAGCAGATTCGATCATGGTCGATCATGCGAAGGGACTCGAGATTGTAGATGGTCATGCGGTTAAGGCACCGGGGGATTATGAAGAGCCGGACCGCCTGTATGACATGCTGATTGCCCGTATACGCAGATACCACCCGTCTACGGATGTGTCATTGATCGAGAAGGCATACCGTCTGGCTTCAGAAGCCCACGGTGATCAGTGCCGGAAGTCTGGGGAACCGTATATTATCCATCCGCTTTGGGTCGCTATCATACTGGCGGACCTGGAGATGGATAAGGAGACGATCGCGGCAGGAATGCTTCACGATGTGGTAGAAGATACGGAGATCAGTGAAGAAGGTATCAGAAAGGAATTCGGAGATGAGGTCGCTCTTCTGGTGGACGGCGTTACGAAGCTGGGAAGGCTGTCTTATTCTTCGGACAAATTAGACGTTCAGGCGGAGAATCTAAGGAAGATGTTCCTTGCTATGGCGAAGGATATCCGTGTGATTATCATTAAGCTTGCCGACAGGCTCCATAACCTAAGAACGTTGCAGTTCATGAAGCCGGCTAAGCAGAAGGAAAAGGCAAAGGAGACGATGGATATCTACGCACCGATCGCCCAGCGTCTCGGTATCTCCAAGATCAAGACAGAGCTTGACGATCTGGCGCTTAAGTATTCGCAGCCGGAGGTGTTTTTTGATCTGGTGGACCAGATCAATACGAGGAAGACGGAGCGGGAAGAATTCGTGGAGCAGATCGTGAACGAAGTCTCTGACCATATGAAGAATTCCAATATCAAGGCTGAGGTCAGCGGGCGTGTGAAGCATTTCTTCAGTATTTACAAGAAGATGGTCAACCAGGATAAGACGGTAGACCAGATCTACGATCTGTTCGCGGTGCGGATCATCGTGGAGTCCGTAAGAGACTGTTACGCTGCGCTGGGAGTGATCCATGAATTGTATACACCGATTCCGGGGCGGTTTAAGGATTATATCGCCATGCCCAAGCCGAATATGTACCAATCGCTGCATACGACGCTGATGAGTTCTGTCGGGCAGCCTTTTGAGATCCAGATCCGTACGGAGGAGATGCATAAGACTGCCGAATACGGAATTGCCGCCCATTGGAAATATAAAGAATCCAATGACGGCAAGAAGAACGTGAAGGCGCAGGAGGAGGAGAAGCTAAGCTGGCTTCGGCAGATCTTAGAATGGCAGAGAGATATGTCGGATAACCGGGAGTTCATGAACCTGATCAAGGGAGATCTGGACCTGTTCGCCGAGGATGTATACTGTTTTACTCCTCAGGGGGATGTGAAGAATCTTCCCAACGGTTCCACGCCGATCGATTTCGCCTATATCATCCACAGCGCGGTAGGCAATAAGATGGTCGGCGCAAGGGTGAACGGGAAGCTTGTGAACATTGATTACAAGATACAGAACGGCGACAGGATCGAGATCCTGACGTCGCAGAATTCCAAAGGGCCGAGCCGCGACTGGCTGAATATCGTCAAGAGCACGCAGGCGAAGAATAAGATCAACCAGTGGTTTAAGCGGGAATTCAAAGAAGAGAATATCGTCAAGGGTAAGGAACTGATCGCTTCATACTGTAAGGCCAAGTCTATCGTTCCGTCCAATATCATGATTTCCAAATACCAGGAGATCGTACAGAAGAAATACGGATTCAAGGATTGGGAATCTGTCCTTGCGGCGATCGGACACGGAGGCTTGAAGGAAGGCCAGGTGGTCAACCGTCTGGTGGAGGAGTACAGTAAGGAGCACAGGCAGGAGCTTACGGACGAGGGAGTTCTTGAAAAGGTTGCGGAGGCAGCGAGGAACAAGGTTCACATAGCCAAGTCGAAGAGCGGGATTCTCGTGAAGGGGATCGACGATGTGGCTGTGCGTTTTTCACGGTGCTGTAATCCGGTACCGGGCGATGAGATCGTTGGATTCGTAACGCGGGGAAGAGGATTGAGTATTCACCGTACCGACTGTGTCAATATGATTCATCTGACGGAGGGCGAGCGGGCGCGCCTCATCGACGCGGAGTGGGAGAGCGATGTGGCGGAGAAGGCCGGCGGGCAGTACCTTGCGGAGATCAAGATGTACGCGTATGACAGAAGAGGGCTGCTGATGGATATGTCCAGGATATTCACGGAAGCGAACGTGGATGTGAAGTCTATGAATGTGCGCACCAGTAAGAAGCAGGGGACGGCCACCATAGACGCGGGATTTATCGTACACGGCAGAGACGAGCTGGATAGGATCGTGAACAAGCTTCTGCAGCTTGAAGATGTGATCGATATAGAAAGGACGACAGGTTGATATCAGGATGAAAGTAGAGAGATTTGTGACGGGGATCATCAGTACGAACTGTTATCTGGTGATCAATGAGGAGACAAAACAGGCGGTTGTGGTGGATCCGGCGGCCAGCCCATCTTATCTTATGGAGCATCTTAAGACGGAAGGGCTTAAGGTTGAGGCGATCCTTCTGACACACGGACATTTTGATCATATTATGGGAATTGACGGATTCCTGAAGGAATATGACGTTCCGGTATATGTGCACGGGGATGACAGGGAGATGATGGAGGATCCAAGGATGAACCAGTCCGCTTCTTATACGAAGGGTTACACATTTGCAGATGCGAAGCCGGTTCAGGACGGTCAGGTGCTTAAGTATGCCGGCTATGATTTTGAAGTTTTCCATACGCCGGGCCATACGCCGGGAGGCTGCTGTTACTATGTGAGATCTGAAGGCGTGCTGTTCAGCGGGGATACCTTGTTTGCCAATTCGGTAGGGCGTACGGATTTCCCGGGAAGCAGTTCATCTTCATTGATTTCCGCTATAAAGGATAAGCTTATGACGCTTCCAGACGATACGCGCGTATATCCGGGCCATATGGGAGAGACTGCGATCGGCCACGAGAGGAAGAATAATCCATTTCTGTACTAGGGGTAGCGGAATGATTCATTTGTTATGTAAGAGCGAGGCGTACACGTATAATGTGTATCATATTATAAAGGCCTTTTTTCCATCTGAGGAGGTTATCACCAGCGTGGATGAGGAGGCCTCTTGTTATGTGGAGGTATGCCTGCCGGATGAGGGAGGCAGGCTTGCCGTTGATGAGGAGCAGCTTGCAGATGCTATGCGCCAAAGAGGGGCGGCTCCGAAGGAACAGAAGGAACTTAAATACTGGATTGACGTGTGCCTGTACCGCCGGCTCTTAAAGCTTACGGGCCGTTCGCTTGCATGGGGGATCCTGACGGGAGTGCGTCCTACGAAGATTGCCATGCAAAGAGCTGAAGAAGGCTGGGACAGGGATCGGTTTGTTCCCTGGTTTCAAGAGGAGTGTATGGTAAGCGGAAGGAAGGCAGAGCTTGCCTGGGAGATTGCAAAGAGGGAACAGGCGATGCTTGGCAGGCTTGATTATGAAGAAGGGTACAGTCTCTATGTGGGTATTCCGTTCTGTCCGTCGGTCTGTACTTACTGTTCATTCAGCTCTGGTGCGCTGTCAGACTGGAAGGACAGGGTGGGAGAATATCTGGAAGCATTGCAGAAGGAACTGGTATTTATTGCAAAAAGATCAAGAGACAGGAAGCTTAATACGGTCTATATCGGCGGCGGAACGCCTACCACGCTGACGGCGGATCAGTTGGACGGCCTGCTTACCTGTATTGATGCGCATTTTTCAAGGGAATATCTGTTAGAGTATACGGTGGAGGCCGGAAGGCCGGACAGTATTACCGCAGAGAAGCTTAAGGTATTAAAACGTCATGGGATCACGAGGATCTCCATTAACCCTCAGAGCATGCAGCAGAAGACCCTTGATATGATCGGACGGAAGCACCGGGTGGAGGAGATTGCCGCGGCATACCGTATGGCCCGGGAGCTTGGATTCGGCAATATTAATATGGATCTGATCGCGGGGCTTCCTGGCGAAGGTATCCAGGATATGCAGGATACCTTGCGGCAGATAGAAGAGCTTGCGCCGGACAGCCTGACGGTGCATTCTCTGGCGATTAAGAGAGCTTCGAAGATGCGACGCGCGGACCTTGGGAAGGACCAAGAGAAGGTATCCCGGACTTTGGAGGGGATGATCGAGGCGTCGCGGGAGGCGGTCGATCGGATGGGACTTGTTCCGTATTATCTGTACCGTCAGAAGAATATCGCGGGGAATTTCGAGAATGTCGGCTATGCGAAGGTTGACAAAGCGGGAATATACAATATACTGATTATGGAAGAGAAACAATCCATTATAGCCGCGGGAGCGGGGGCTTCTACCAAGATCGTATTAAAGGAGCCGGTTCCGATGCCGGGCAGTAAAAAGAAGAAGATGACATATCTGATGAGGATAGAGAATGTGAAAGCGATCGATGCGTATATCGCCCGTATCGATGAGATGACAGCAAGAAAAGGAGAATGGCTATGGCGTTAAAGAAGAAACCGGTCACCGGAATGAAGGATATGATGCCCCGGGAGATGGAGATCCGGGATTATGTAGTCCAACTGATCAAGGATACCTACAAAACATACGGATTCCTGTCCATGGAAACCCCATGTGTGGAACATATAGAGAACCTGTGCAGCAAGCAGGGAGGAGACAATGAGAAGCTGATCTTCAAGATATTAAAACGCGGTGAGAAGCTGAAGATAGAGGCAGCGAAGGGAGAAGACGATCTGGTGGACGGAGGGCTTCGTTATGATCTGACGGTTCCGCTTGCCAGATATTACTCGAATCATGCCAATGAGCTGCCGTCCCCGTTCAAGGCGCTGCAGATCGGCAATGTGTGGCGTGCCGATCGTCCGCAGAAAGGACGCTTCCGCCAGTTTATGCAGTGTGATATCGATATCCTGGGAGAACCGTCCAATCTGGCAGAGATCGAGCTGATACTGGCGACGACGGCGATGCTTGGCAGGCTGGATTTTCAGAACTTTACTGTGTGCATCAATGACCGCAATATCTTAAAGGCGATGGCGGCATACAGTGGTTTCAAAGAGGAAGACTATGACGGGGTGTTTATCATCCTGGACAAGATGGACAAGATCGGAGCAGAAGGCGTGGCGTCGGAGCTTCAGGAGATGGGATATGACAGGGAGAACGTGGATGCCTATCTGAAGCTTTTTGAGGAGACGGCTCCGAATGCAGAGGGTATCCGTTATCTGAAGGAGAAGCTTGGAGACTGTCTGCAGGCAGAGACGGCGGACGGCATGGAGATGATCATTTCAAGCGTGGAAGAGGCGAAGGACTGTGAGTTCAAGATCTGCTTCGACCCGACGCTGGTGAGGGGCCAGTCTTATTATACCGGAACGATATTTGAAGTGCGGATGGATGATTTCGGCGGATCTGTCGCGGGAGGCGGCCGTTATGATAAGATGATCGGGAAATTCACCGGACAGGATACTCCGGCATGCGGGTTCTCTATCGGATTCGAGAGGATCGTCATGCTTTTGCTGGAAAATGGATACCAGGTTCCGAAGCAAGGCGGCAGGAAGGCGTACCTGTTGGATAAGAGGATGCCCAGAGAGGGGATTCTTAAGGTATTGGCGCTTGCGAAGGCAGACCGCGAAGCGGGCCGTCAGGTGTTGATCGTGAATATGAAGAAGAACAAGAAGTTCCAGAAGGAGCAGTTGATGGAAGAAGGGTATGAGGAGATCACCGACTGTTATGCGGATTCCTGGGAAAGCATCTAATTAAGTGGATTATGCTGGGATAAGATCATTGGAGATAAAATATATTTGCAAAAGGAGAGGAACGATATGGCAGAGTCAATGCAGGGATTAAAGAGAACCCACAGATGTGCAGAACTGTCCGCGGCTAATGTAGGCGAGACAGTGACCATTATGGGCTGGGTACAGAAGAACAGGAATAAGGGCGGATTAGTATTCGTAGATGTGAGGGACCGTTCCGGGATTATCCAGGTAGTGTTCGAGGAGGGCAAGTCAGAAGCAGAGCTGATCGAGAAGGCAGCCAGGCTCCGCGCGGAATTCGTGGTTGCGGTCGTGGGTAAGGTGGAGAAGCGTTCCGGCGCGGTGAACGAGAACCTGGCGACGGGTGAGATCGAGATCATCCCCAAGCAGCTTCGGATCCTGGCGGAATCGGAGACGCCGCCTTTCCCGATTGAGGAGAATTCCAGGACGAAGGAAGAGGTGCGCTTAAAATACCGGTATCTGGACCTCCGAAGGCCGGATCTTCAGAGGAATCTGATGATGCGAAGCCAAGTAGCGACCCTGACCCGTCAATTCCTGGCGGACGAGGGATTCTTCGAGATCGAGACACCGATCCTGATCGGGAGCACGCCGGAAGGGGCAAGGGATTATCTGGTGCCGAGCCGTATCCATCAGGGGCATTTCTATGCGCTGCCGCAGTCGCCGCAGTTGTTCAAGCAGCTCTTGATGTGCTCCGGCTATGACCGGTATTTCCAGATCGCAAAATGCTTCCGCGACGAGGACTTAAGGGCTGACCGTCAGCCTGAATTCACCCAGATCGATATGGAATTGTCCTTCGTGGATGTGGACGACGTGATCGATGTGAATGAAAGGCTCTTAGCCAAGCTCTTTAAAGAGGTACTGGGGCTTGATATTGAACTTCCGATCCCGCGGATGACCTGGCAGGAGGCGATGGACCGCTATGGTTCCGATAAGCCGGATATTCGTTTCGGTATGGAGCTTCATGACGTGACGGATACGGTGAGGGACTGTGAGTTCGCTGTATTTAAAGGTGCGGTAGAAAACGGCGGTTCTGTCCGGGGAATTAACGCCAAGGGTCAGGGCGGCATGCCGCGTAAGAAGATCGATAAGCTGGTGTCCTTCGCCAAGGATTACGGCGCGAAAGGCCTTGCATATATCGCGGTTCAGGAGGACGGTTCGCTTAAGTCTTCCTTTGCGAAGTTCATGAAGGATGAGGAGATGGCTGCGCTGGTCGCTGCGATGGAAGGAGAGAAGGGCGATCTTCTGCTCTTTGCGGCGGATAAGAACAAGGTCGTGTGGGATGTCTTAGGGGCGCTTCGTCTGGAGCTTGCCCGTCAGATGGAGCTGCTTGACAAGAACGAGTATAAGTTTTTGTGGGTGACAGAGTTCCCGCTGCTTGAGTGGAGCGAAGAACAGAACCGCTATACGGCGATGCATCATCCGTTTACCATGCCGATGGAGGAAGATCTTCTGTATATCGACAGTGATCCGGGCAGAGTGCGTGCGAAGGCTTATGATATCGTGCTGAATGGAAATGAGATCGGAGGGGGAAGCGTCAGGATCTTCAACCCTGAGATTCAGAATAAGATGTTCGAGGTGCTTGGGTTCACGCAGGAGCAGGCTAACGAGCAGTTCGGATTCCTTCTGACGGCGTTCAAGTATGGGGTGCCGCCGCATGCAGGGCTTGCATATGGGTTGGACAGACTGGTGATGCTGATGGCGAAGGAGGAGAGTATCCGTGACGTGATCGCCTTCCCGAAGGTGAAGGACGCCTCCGACCTGATGACAGAGGCGCCGACGGCTGTAGATCCAAAGCAATTGGATGAACTGGGGCTTGCGGTTGTGAGCGGAGAAGAGTAGAGGCCTGGTAAAGAATGAGAATTGTCATTGCATTAATTTGAATGGAAGGGCACAGCTACGGAGGATCGGTGCTGAGAATTCCGCGGTTAATGCAATGACAAAATGGTTTGAAAAAATGGTTGAAAAAAATTTTAAAAAAGTTGAAAAAATCTGTTGACATATTAAGGAAGTTGTAGTAATATAATTATTGTTCTGAGGAACACATAAGAGATGCGACAGTGGCTCAGTTGGTAGAGTACGACCTTGCCAAGGTCGGGGTCGCGGGTTCGAACCCCGTCTGTCGCTTCAAAAACACTCTATGGAAGAGAGAGATAACCTAGGGTGTAATCGAATTAGAAGGGTATTTAGATAAATGTTATTTGAAAATTTATCTAAATACTTTTTTTATTCCCGCGAGCAACGAGCCAAGCGGGCATGCTTGCATGCACATTTGGCGACTGCCGCGGGGTTTTTGACTTAAAGATAATAATAAGTAAAACTTCAGGCAAGACAAATTTCTTTTGCATACGAAGTATTTGCATTAGATAATAGAAGTAATGAAAAGTTATTAGTATAGGAGAATAAGCTATGGAAAAAATTTTAACTACAGGAAGTTACGGGCTTTGTGCATTTTCATTGGAAGTATTACAGGAATTTTTGAAGAAAGAGAAAGTCAGATCCAAAAAGCTTTTGGATCATTTTCAAAAAAATAATCAGAGATATTTGTCTATGCAGAAAGAAGGTATTTGGATACCTTTCCCGCAAATCGATTCTATAAGCTATATGATCAAGCTGGAAGGTCATGATGCACCTTTTAATGATGAATGGGAGCAGAAGATGGAATATCATGAGTTCAATATTGAAATTAAAGATGCGCTTTGGATTTCTGACATTGGGGCGTTTTATACATTTCGGGCAAGTGATTATTGTGGAAATGAGCAAACTTATCAAACAGAATATGGTGTAATACACTATATTTCTAAAAATGAAATCTCTTATCGTTCATTAGACGGAGACATCATATACTCGGCGTTTAAATATGATATTCCTTCTGGGAAGTATTTGTTATCGGTGAAAGGTTTTGTACGCAAACAGTCTGTGGGGAACCCGGATGTAAATTATGGGTTTTTGTTTGGTCTGACGAAAGTGGATGAGTTTGATGGGTTTAAAAACCCGAGAGAAGAAATTTATGATTTCAATGTGGCTCATATGTAATAAAATGTAATAATTAATCACAAAATTTACGGTTGTTTTCCTCTTTGAAAAGTGATATTCTTAATTTATGTTTATTTTTCACAAATAATAGATAGGAGGAGAATGCTGGAATGGGATTTTTGACAGGAAAGACAGCAATCATTACAGGAGGCGGACGCTCTGTCTTAAGCGACGGCAGGTGCGGTTCTATCGGTTACGGAATTGCTACCGCATACGCGAAGGAAGGCGCGAACCTTGTGATCACAGGGCGTAATGTGAAGAAGCTTGAAGACGCTAAGGAAGAGCTGGAGAGGCTGTACGGGATCAAGGTACTGGCTGTACAGGCTGATGTGTCGGCGGGAGCGGATAATGAAGCCGTAGTGAACAATGTTGTGAAGCAGGCGATGGATACATTCGGACGGATCGATGTGCTGATCAACAATGCACAGGCTTCCGCTTCCGGCGTAACGCTGGCAGATCATACTACGGAGCAGTTTGACCTGGCGCTTTACTCAGGGCTGTATGCAACGTTCTACTATATGAAGGCTTGCTATCCGCATCTTGCAGAGACCAAAGGAACTGTGATCAACTTCGCTTCCGGGGCTGGGCTCTTCGGGAACTTTGGACAGTGTGCGTACGCGGCGGCCAAGGAAGGCGTCCGCGGACTGACACGCGTGGCCGCAACAGAATGGGGGAAAGACGGTGTTAATGTGAATATCATCTGTCCTCTGGCGTGGACCGCACAGTTGGAGAACTTCGAGAAGGCTTATCCAGAGGCATTCAAGCAGAATGTGAAGATGCCGCCGGCAGGGCATTATGGGGATGCGGAGCTTGAGATCGGACGTGTCTGCGTACAGCTTGCTTCACCGGATTTCAAGTATATGAGCGGTGAGACGATCACTTTAGAAGGCGGTATGGGACAGAGGCCGTAAGGAGGAAGAACCGAAGCGGCATATTTATCCAGGGGTATAGGGAAAGGGCTTCCTATACCCCTGCATTTTAATTAAGAGATGAGAGAAGATTATGAGTGAGAGAGTAAATGAGATAAGAAAGACGGATGAAGCGGGGAAAGCAGAGAATCCGTTGGCCGCTGAACGGGTTGGGAAGCTGATTGCGAAGTTTGCCATACCGGCGATCATCAGCATGCTGGTAAGCTCCCTGTATAATATCGTAGACCAGATCTTTATCGGCCAGGGAGTCGGGATGCTGGGCAATGCGGCTACTAATATTGCATTTCCGATATCGATCATCTGTACGGCCACAGCGCTGATGCTGGGGATCGGAGGCGCGTCGAATTATAATCTGGAGTCAGGAGCCGGGAATAAGGAGAAGGCAAGCAGGATCGCGGGTGCGGGGTTATCTATGCTCGTGATCTGCGGGACCGTGATTGCGGCGGCGGTACTGCTGTTTTTGGATCCGCTGCTTAAGATATTCGGAGTGACCCCGGAGGTACTGCCATATGCCCAGGATTATACGGGGATCACGGCGTATGGGATCCCGTTCCTGATCCTGACTACGGGAGGGAACCACCTGATACGGGCGGACCGAAGCCCCACATATTCTATGACTTGTATGCTGACCGGAGCGATCCTTAATACGATACTGGATCCGCTGTTTATCTTCGGATTCCATCTTGGGATCAAGGGAGCGGCATGGGCGACGGTGATCGGGCAGGCGGTCTCAGGCGCGCTGGTTATCCTGTATTTCTTAAGGTTTCGCAAGATGGAGCTGTCCTGGGATATGTTAAGGCCGAAACGAAGCTGCCTAAGAGCGATCGCGTCCCTTGGCATGGCGTCCTGTATCAACCAGATCGCCATGGCGGCGGTCCAGATCACTATGAATAATACGCTGAGGCATTACGGAGCGGCGTCCATGTACGGAACGGATATACCGTTGGCCTGTGTCGGAGTTATTTCCAAGGTAAATATGGTATTCATGGCGATCTGTATCGGAATCTCCCAGGGGTGTCAGCCGATCTGGGGATTCAATTACGGCGCAGGCAGATATGCCAGGGTAAGAGAGACCTACGGCAAGGCGTTTCGGCTTGTTCTTGCTGTCGGTATCACATTCTGTCTCTGTTTTCAGTTCTTTCCGCGGCAGTTGGTCGGGATATTCGGGACGGGAAGCGAGGAATATTTTCATTTTGCTGAGAGATACTTCCGCATCTTCATGCTGATGACGTTTACGAATGGGATTCAGCCTATGTCGTCAGGGTTTTTCACTTCGATCGGGAAGGCGAGGCTGGGAATCCTGGTGTCGCTGACAAGGCAGGTAATCTTTCTGCTGCCGCTGATCCTGATCTTTCCTGTGTTCATGGGAATCGACGGCGTGATGTACGCGGGACCGATCGCAGACGGAGCGGCCTTATTGGCGGCGGTCATTTGTGCGGTCAGGGAGCTGCAAAAGATGAAAGCGTTAGAAAGGGAATCAACAGATGAAGGAACGAATGCCGATAGGGTTCATGATTAAACAGATCAATACCATCTATGAGAAGGAGCTTAACAATCTGCTGAAATCGGTAGGGATTACTGCCTCGCAGTGCGCGGTGCTGGATTATCTGTTCCGCAGTGATGAAGAGGCGGTCAACCAGCGTGATATTGAGAAGGCATTAAGCCTCAGGAATCCGACTGTGACGGGACTTATCAAGAGGCTGGAGGAGAAGGGGTATCTCTTCTCTGTGCCCAGCGACAGGGATAAGCGGTGCAAGAACATCTATCTGACGGAGAAGGCCTATGATATTCAGCGCAGGATGGAGATGGACCGGAAGAGGATCGATAAGAGATTCACATTAGGGATGAATAAGAAGGAGAAAGCAGCATTGGAGAAGGTGTTGGAGAGAGTGCTGTATAATATTGCCGAGCCGTAGGGGTTCGGCTTTTTTAGGTATAATTAACCGCAATTAAGAAAATGCTATCGGTATGAGGAAATATACTGCAAAGCGAGGAGGAATTATGCCTGTAGAAGTTATATCATTTTTGCTTGACAGTGAAGATGAAAGGAAGCGGCTGGAATTTCAGATGGTGCTTCAATGCGCCCCGCTGCTGAAGGGGATCAAGGTGGCCTGTATCATCAATATTGACAGGCGGCATGTGGGAGAACTGAACGATATCCTGAAAGGCACGGATATCGAATATATGATCTTGATGGTGCGGGAAGGAAAATGTCTGACAGTCTTCTACCGCAGGAGGGAATTGTCAAGCTATCTTAAGAGGGAGGATGTCAGGGAATTCCTGGAAAGCTTCGGATATGTCTGTCAAGCTCTGGAGAAGGTGCTGCAAAGGCTCTCAGCCAGAGTATGCCGGTACTGCAGCCGTAAGGGGCGCTTCCCGCATGAGATCGGAGCATTCTTAGACTATCCGATTGATGATGTGAGAGGCTTCATTGAGCGGGACGGGAGGGGAGAGATTCTGAGCGGTTACTGGAAGGTTTATCATGATCCGGGAAAAGCCCGGATGATATTCCTGGCATATGATAAGGCAAGGATCAGCGCGGTCAACGAATTCCTTACGGGGAAGCCGATGCAGGATATTGCGGAGCGTTTGACAGAGGGGTGATCTCCTCTTTTTTTTATAGGCAAATTATGATACAATAAGAAAACGTTTGAATGACTGTTCCGGCAAAAGGGGGGATGAGATGAAGTTAATTGTAGCGGTGGATAAGAATTGGGCGATCGGTAAGAATAACAGGATGATGTGGAGCATCCCGGCAGATCTGAAGTTCTTCCGGGATACCACGAAGGGAAGCGTTGTGATCATGGGCAGGAAGACTCTTGAGAGCCTTCCTCAGGGACAGCCGCTTACGGGGAGAGTGAACATTGTGCTTACAAGGAACCCGGATTACAAAGTAAGAGGCGCTGTGGTCGTCCACAGTGTAAGGGAGGCCGTTAAAGAGGCAGAGAAGTATGACAGGGAGATCTATGTGATCGGGGGAGAGAGCATCTACCGGAAGATGCTTCCATTGTGTGATCTGGCATATGTCACGAAGATCGACCATGCCTATGATGCGGACACGTATTTCCCGGATCTGGATCAGGACGGGGAGTGGCAGATGACGAAGATCAGCGAAGAGCAGACTTGTTTTGATCTGGAGTATTATTTTACAGTATATGAGAGAGCTGTGCAATAGAAGCAAAGGGTAGGATAAGGTTATGAAGATATTAAGTATTACGGCGCAGAAGCCAAGCAGTACGGGGAGCGGGATCTATCTGACGGAATTGGTGAAGGAATATGCCCGGCAGGGCTTTTGCCAGGCGGTTGTGGCAGGAGTATATAAGGACGATCCGATAGAACTGCCGGATGGAGTGGATTTCTATCCGGTTTATTTTGAGAGCGAGAGACTGCCTTACCCGATCGTCGGGATGTCGGACGAGATGCCTTACAGAAGTACGCGGTACTGCGATATGACGGAAGAGATGACGGTACAGTTTGAGAGCGCGTTCTTAGAAGTGATCGCCCGGGCGGTAGAGGATTCGGCGCCGGATGTGATCTTATGCCATCATCTCTATCTGCTGACTGCCGTTGTGAGGGAGCATTTCCCGCAGTATCCGGTCTATGGCTTCTGCCATAACACGGATCTGCGGCAGATGGCGAAGACGGAGCTTAAGAGGGAATATATAGCAGGACAGATCCGTAAGCTCGACAGGATCTTTGTGCCGCAGGAAGCCCAGCGGGAAGGCGTGCTTGCGATCTATCATGCGGATCCAGAGAAGATCGAGTCGGTGGGGATGGGATATAACAGCAAGATATTCCACAGGACAGAAGCGAAGCAGGAGGACGGTATAACAAGGATCGTATTTGCAGGGAAGATCGCAGAGAAGAAGGGTGTTATGAGTCTGATAAGGAGCCTTTCCATTCTGCACGCAAGAGAGGAGCGCTGTAAGAAGGAAGAGCTCCTGGTGCTGCTTGCGGGAAGCGCGGGTAATCAGGAGGAATACAGGAGCATACAGGATATGGTCAAGGAGTGCCCTTATGAGGTCCGATTCCTGGGAAGGCTTGCGCAGCCGGATCTGGCGGAGGTGTACCGCAAGAGTGATATCTTCGTGCTCCCGTCGTTCTTTGACGGGCTGCCGCTTACGGTCATTGAAGCGCTGGCGTGCGGGGACCGGGTGGTGATGACGGACCTGCCGGGAATCAGGGAATGGATCGAAGAGTACGCGCCGGGGGGAGATATCCGGTTCGTTGCAATGCCGCAGATGAGAAATACCGACGAGCCGGTGCCGGGATCACTGCCTGAGTTCGAGGAACGTCTGGCGGATGCGCTGCTTGCGGGGATTCGGACGAAGGAGAGGAAGTTCGCCGACGTCAGCGGGATATCCTGGGAGAAGATCGCAGGAAAGGTCATTAATTGGTTAAAAATATCAGGTTGACAAGCACAGGTCTTCTCAACTATAATAGTAATAATTATTCGAGACTTATTCAAGAAAGAAATATTTACGGAAATGCTATGACAAGGAGGAGTACGCAGATACCCAAAGCCCAGAGAGAAGATGGCAGGTGAGAATCTTCGTGACGGATTTGCGGAAGTAGCCTTTGAGCAGTGAACCGAAAGAACCGGATGTACGGTACGCGCCGCCGGTTTGAGTAGACTTCAACGCAGTCCCGGCGTTAGAGGGGAGCGGTATCGGAGAGGAGAACGGATCACGTTCGATTTTCCCGTATCGGCAGAGTGCAGAGAGTTCGCTCTTTGAAGTTAGGTGGTAACACGGATGTATATTCGCCCTAAGCAATATAAGCTTAGGGTGTTTTTTATATCAAAAGCGGGAGGTATGTATATGAAGAAGATCAGCGGCAACAAGTTATTGGTGAAGGCACTGAAGGAGGAAGGGGTAGACACGATATTCGGCTATCCGGGCGCCTGCACCATCGATATCAGCGACGAGCTGTATAAGCAGGATTATACGAAGGTGATCCTGCCAAGGCAGGAAGTGGCCCTGGTGCATGAAGCAGATGCTTATGCCAGGTCGACAGGAAGGGTCGGAGTCTGTCTGGTTACCAGCGGACCGGGGGCGACGAATCTGGTCACAGGACTTGCGACGGCATATTATGACAGTGTTCCCCTGGTGTGTTTTACAGGACAGGTGGCAAGACATCTGATCGGAAATGACGCGTTTCAGGAAGTAGATATCGTCGGTATCACCAGGAGCATTACCAAGTATGGGGTGACGGTCCGCAACAGGGAGGATCTGGGGCGTATCGTGAAGGAAGCGTTCTATATTGCAAGATCCGGCCGGCCGGGTCCGGTACTGATCGATCTTCCCAAGGATGTGATGGGAGAGCTTGGAAGCGCGGAGTACCCGGCAGAGGTCAATATCCGCGGATACCGGCCGAATACACAGGTACACGTCGGACAGCTTAAGAAGGCGATCAAGATGCTTAATAAGGCGAAGCGGCCGCTGTTTCTTGCGGGAGGCGGGGTGAATATCGCCCGTGCGAACGCAGAGTTTACCCAACTGGCGGAGCGGACGAATATTCCGGTTGTTACAACGGTCATGGGGCGGGGAGCGATCGCGACAGACCATCCGCTGTATGTGGGGAATCTGGGAATGCACGGAGCCTATGCGTGCAATATGGCTGTAGGAGAATGTGACCTTCTGTTCTCCATCGGAACCAGGTTCAACGACCGTATCACAGGGAAGCTCCACTCCTTCGCACCGCATGCCAGGATCGTTCATATTGATATTGATACGGCGGCGATCTCCAAGAATGTACAGGTGGATGTGCCGATCGTGGCAGATGCGAAGGAAGCCATCACCAGGATGTTAGAGTATGTGACGGAGTGTGACACGAAGAAATGGCTTGACGAAGTGAGAGAGTGGCAATGTGAGCATCCGATGCAGATGAAGAAGAAACCGATCATGACCCCTCAGGATATCATTGATACCATCAATCGTGTCTTTAAGGAAGCATTTATCATCTCGGATGTGGGACAGCACCAGATGTTTACCGCACAGTTTATCGAACTGAATGAGAAGAAGCGTCTTCTGATGTCCGGAGGGCTTGGAACCATGGGATATGGCCTGCCGGGAGCCATAGGTGCGAAGATCGGGAATCCTGATGTGCCGGTCATCTCCATATCCGGCGACGGCGGAATGCAGATGAACAGCCAGGAGCTTGCGACGGCGGTCTTAGAAGAGCTTCCGATCATCTGCTGTATCTTCAATAATAATAATCTGGGGATGGTTCGTCAGTGGCAGAAGTTGTTCTACGGCAAGCGTTATTCCATGACCTGCTTACGTTCAGGGGCGGCATGCAGGGGGAAATGCGGAGAAGTAGAATGTCCGACGTACACGCCTGATTTCATTAAGCTGGCAGAGAGCTATGGGGCGCAGGGGATACGGGTGACGAAGACAGAAGAGATCGAACCGGCATTTTGCGAGGCAATGAAGAGTACGAAGATACCTACAGTTATAGAATTCGAGATCGATCCTGAGGACCTGGTCTATCCGATGATTCAACCGGGCGGGACTCTGGAAGATATGATACTGGATTGTTAACGTTTGCTAAGAATGAAAGAAAAGGAGATAGAAGATATATGAACGGGAATGGTATGAAGAAGCGCTGGATCTCCCTGTATGTGGAAAATCAGGTGGGTGTCCTGTCGAAGATCTCCGGGCTTTTCTCCGGGAAGTCTTACAATCTGGACAGCCTTACGGTGGGAACTACAGAGGATCCGACGATTTCCAGGATGACGATTGCTACCGTCAGTGACGACGAGACCTTTGAGCAGATCAAGAAGCAGCTGAACCGCCTGGTCGAGGTCATCAAGGTCATTGACTTCACAGATGTATTCGTGCGTATGAAGGAGATCTTGTATGTGAAGGTGCGCAAGTGTACGCCGGAAGATAAGGTGGAGCTGTTCCAGATCGCGGAGACCTTCAAGGCGAAGGTGATCGATTACGGCAAGGACAGCCTGCTGCTTGAATTCGTGCAGACTGCGACGAAGAATGACGCCGTCATTAAGCTGATGAAGGAAGAGTTCAAGAGCATTGAGGTCGTGAGGGGCGGAAGTGTTGGGATCGAGTCCATAAGTATGATGGAACGGTAGAAAAACAGAGCGCACTCTTGAATTTTGAAATGGGTAGGATTATAATAGGTTCAGACAAGAATTAGAGAAAAGAACGGAGGACTAAAAGATGGAGAAGAAGAATATTGATTGGTCTAACCTTGGGTTTGGTTACATACAGACAGATAAGAGATACGTTTCCAACTATAAGGACGGAGCGTGGGACGAAGGCGAGATGACCTCCGATGCGAATGTGGTGATCAATGAGTGTGCGTGCGTGCTTCAGTATGCACAGACCTGTTTTGAGGGATTGAAGGCATATACGACGGAGGACGGGCGTATCGTTATGTTCCGGCCGGACCTGAATGCGGAGAGAATGGCGGATACGGCTAAGAGACTGGAGATGGCGGTATTTCCCACGGAGAGATTCGTCGATGCCGTTCATAAGACGGTTGAGGCCAATGCAGCCTATGTTCCGCCCTACGGCTGTGGTGCGACATTGTATGTCCGTCCGTATCTGTTCGGTTCCAATGCTGTAATAGGGGTAAAGCCGGCGGACGAGTACCAGTTCCGCGTATTTACCACACCGGTGGGACCGTATTTTAAGGGCGGTGCGAAGCCGATCACCATCCGCGTGTGTGATTTTGACCGTGCGGCTCCTCACGGAACCGGACATGTGAAGGCCGGCCTTAACTATGCTATGAGCCTTCATGCCATCGTAGATGCGCATAACCAGGGATATGACGAGAATATGTATCTGGACGCGGCTACCAGAAGCAAGGTAGAAGAGACGGGCGGCGCGAACTTTATCTTTGTTACGAAGGATAATAAGATCGTAACGCCGAAGTCTCCTACGATCCTGCCGTCTATCACAAGGCGTTCCCTGATGTATGTGGCGGAGAAGTATCTGGGGCTTGAAGTGGAAGAAAGAGAAGTGCCGTTCGAGGAGGTACAGGAATTCGCAGAATGCGGACTCTGCGGAACGGCGGCGGTCATCTCCCCGGTGGGCAAGGTGGTCGACCACGGGAAGGAGATCTGTTTCCCGAGCGGAATGGATGCTATGGGGCCGGTGACGAAGAAGCTGTATGATACGCTGACCGGAATCCAGATGGGACAGATCGAGGCGCCGGAAGGGTGGATTCATGTAGTGTGCTAGAGTGCGGGTATATGGGGAAGGTATTTAATGTCAGTGCTGATTGCAAGCCAAAGCAGCACTATATGGTGAATATTGATGAGAGGCTTGCGCAGATAAAAGATATGGTGGAGTGCGGGCTGTATTTTACAATAAACCGGGCCCGCCAGTATGGAAAGACAACGACTTTACATGCGTTAGAAGGCCTTTTGAAAAGCGAATATATGGTGATCAGCCTGGATTTTCAAATGCTGAGCGCGGAGACATTTAAAACAGAGAGAGATTTTATCGAAGGGTTCTCAGCGGAGATTCTGGACAGAACTGCCGATATTACGGATATCCCGGAAGAAATATTGACAGAACTTGAAGGAATAGCGGACGGAAGCCGTCATTATGACAAGCTGTCTGCTTTGTTCCGCTGTCTGAGCAAGTGGTGCCGCCTCTCTCCCAAAAAAGCGGTACTGATCATCGATGAGGTAGACAGCGCATCGAATTATCCGATATTTCTTGATTTTCTAGCACAGCTTAGGGGGTATTATATTGCACGAGATCAGAAGTCTACGTTTCATTCGGTCATTCTTGCAGGTGTGTATGATATCAAAAATCTGAAGAATAAGTTTGTAGATGAACATAGGATGAACAGCCCGTGGAATATTGCCGCTGATTTTGATATTGATATGAGTCTTTCAGAAACAGGGATCGCCGGAATGTTAGAAGATTATGAGCGGGATCATCATACCGGAATGAGGATAGAGGAACTCGCAGGATTGCTGCATGCATATACTGGCGGTTATCCGTTTCTTGTGTCCAGAATTTGTAAGCTGATAGACGAAAAGATTGCAGGGAGCATAGAATTCCCTGACAGAAAAGCAGCATGGACAAAAGGAGGGTTTCTTGCGGCTGTCAGGCTTCTGTTAACAGAGGAAAATACTTTGTTTGAGTCGCTGGATAATAAGCTGATCGATTATCCTGAGCTGAAGCAGTTATTGGAAGAATTGCTGCTAGATGGCAGGAGTGTAGAATATGTACCGGGAGATATGGGAGTACGCGTGGCATCAATGTTTGGTTTTGTGACAATAGAGAATCAGACAGTACGCGTGGCTAACCGGATCTTTGAGACAAGGCTTTATAATGGATTTCTGGCTGAACGGTCCCGTCATAATAAGCTTGCGCAGAATGCCGTGATGGAGAAGAATCAATTTATTGTCAGCGGTCAGTTGGATATGGAGTTAGTAATCCGCAAATTTGTTGAGTATTACAGTGACATTTTTGGAACACATAATGAGAGATTTTTGGAAGATCATGGACGGAGTCTTTTCCTATTATATTTGAAACCGATTATTAATGGAAAAGGTAATTATTATGTCGAGTCCAGAACCCGGACAAACCGGCGGACAGATGTCGTGGTTGATTACTGCGGGCGGCAGTATATTATAGAGTTGAAGATTTGGCGGGGGAATGAATACAATAAAAGCGGAGAAAATCAGCTTGCAGATTATCTGGAATCATACCATGCAAAAATAGGGTATCTTATCAGTTTTAATTTTAATGTAAAGAAAGAAATTGGGGTAAAATGGATTCAGGTAGATGATAAAGAGATCCTGGAAGCGGTAGTATGAATTGAACATGCAGTAGAGAGGCATATCGGCAGTTCGAGTTGTCGGTGTGCCTTTTTTGGATTGCCGGATAGTTACGATGAAATCTGAAATGGAAGGTTTAATGGGTGATTGATATGAATAAAGGCAGAAGATGGATCCTGAGATATTTTTCTACATTCCGCTCCAAACTGACATGGGCGTTTATTTTCACGGCTATGATTCCGCTATTGTCAGCTATTATCATTGCGTTGGTTATTATTAATGATTATCTGCAAAATGATTATTTGAAAAATAGATGATAAAGACTTGATGAAACAACCCTAATATAAGGATTTTATCCGTAGTAATATAGGATACCGTGTGCTATAATAAGGGAAATAAACTGGCAGCATGTAGTAAAGCAGATAACAAGAGAGGAACGTAAGATGGAAAAAGAGACAATGAAAGCATTAAGAATGTATGCGCCCGGTGATTTCCGGTATGAGGATGTACCGGTACCCGAGATAGACGATGATGAGATCCTTGTGAAGATCGAGGGCTGCGGGATCTGCGCCGGAGATGTGAAGACCCTGCACGGCGGTGTGAGGATATGGGGAACAACGCCGGAAAAGCGTTATATTGAGGCGCCGGTGATCGGCGGACACGAATTCGTGGGACGTGTTGTGAAGTATGGCAAGAATGTGACCGGGGTGAAGGAAGGAGACCGTATGGTTTCTGAACAGATCGTGCCGTGCAAAGAGTGCCGTTTCTGTAAGGCAGGCTATTATTCCATGTGCCAGAGGCATTACATCTATGGTTTTAAACAAGATACGCAGGGCGGGTTTGCCGAATATATGAAGTTCAATAAGCAGGGCATCCATCATCATGTGCCGGATGGGCTGTCCTTAGAGCAGGCAGTGCTGATCGAACCGCTGGCATGTGCCATGCATGCGGTGGAACGGGCGAAGATCCAGCACAATGACGTGGTGGTCATCAGCGGCCTGGGTGCGATCGGACTTGGTATGGTCAGTGTGGCAAGGAAGATGCAGCCCAAACTGATCATCGGACTGGATCTGCGGCAGAAGCGTATGGATATGGCGATGAAATGCGGGGCTGATATGGTTCTGAATCCGCTGGAGATGAACGTCGCAGATAAGATCCGGGAATTGACGGACGGGTATGGCTGTGACGTATATATTGAAGCTTCCGGCAGTGAGAAGAGTGTCCTCCAGGGCATGGATGCGATACGGTTCTGCGGCAGATATGTGCAGTTCGGGGTGTTCCCGAAGGCGATCACGGTAGACTGGAACGATATCGGCGACGGCAAAGAGATTGAGATCTATGGAGCGCATCTGGCGCCATATTGCTATGAGCCCGTTATGAAGGGAATGATCGACGGTTCCATCTATACGGACGGGCTGATTTCCCATTCTTTTAAGATGGAAGACTGGGAAGAGGCCTTTGAGGTTGCGGAGAAGGATCAGGATGCGTTTAAGGTGATGCTGGTTCCGTAGGTGTGGTTTGTATTATTAGAATTGAGAAGCGGTCAGGCACATTGACAGGCGGGGATTGTCAGTGTGCCGCTATTTGTAGAAACGATTCATTAAAAAACGTTATAACTCATAAGACGTTTACATTTCAATAGGTATATATTCTAATATCTGGTTTTATCTTTTCCGATCATCTGGAAAATTTTCAAAACTCTTATAAGAAATTGTAAATAATTGCAGCTGAAATGGATGAATTGATGGAGGTGTTTGGAATGACACGACTTGGGTAGAAATTGGTAGATAAAGGTGTAGAGGAAGGAAAGGTAGAAGTAGCACACTAGTACACCGAATAATAAGTAACCAGCCATATAACTTGCCTGATTTTCCATCTGCGTCGTTGTTGTCAATCGG